>Ga0209643_1000163_pt1 | contig 160049 bp, 151 predicted proteins | sample AutmiccBRH37_all_FD_187383 | JGI IMG/M metagenome (GOLD analysis project Ga0209643, IMG submission 187383) | Deep subsurface microbial communities from Mt. Terri, Switzerland - Autotrophic microbial communities BRH/37_all (SPAdes) (version 2) | ecosystem: Environmental > Aquatic > Deep...
TCCCAGCCAATCAGCGTACCCAGATTGAAATCAAATTTGACATCGAGATTGCCCAGCGCGGTGGTTCCCTGTTCCAGGCCACCGGAAATATTGGAAAAAACATCGGCCCTGTACAGAAATCCGAAAGCAATGCCGTTGTCGGCGGCAGACGTTTGTTGTGCCTCGATTGCGGCTTCGGCACCCATCACGCAAGCGGGAACCACGAGTAGTGTGCCGGCAACCAGTGCCGCAATACTTTTCCTCATCCCATGTTTCATCACAAGCGATCCCGAAGCGATGGTGCCGACTATTTATTGAATCGGATGTTTAAACCGAAAATGAATGGGGGCTTTGTACCTTGGACAAAATTTATCTCGACCGGTCGTTCAAAACTCTTCCCACTCCTCGTTGCTGCCGCCGGCAACCGCCAGTTTCTTCGGACTCGCCATCGCCCTGGCCGGTGCGGCCTTTGGCTTCGGCAAGGCTGTCGTGGAACCCTGCCGAACCGGAGGCGCCGGCCGCACGCTATATGCCCCTTCCAGCTTGAACACGCTCACCACCTCGATGAGCTTGCCGGCCTGATCCTGCAAACTTTCGGCCGCAGCCGCGGCCTCTTCCACCAGAGCGGCGTTCTGCTGGGTCACTTCGTCCATCTGGGCGATGGCCTGGTTGACCTGCTCGATGCCGGAACTCTGTTCCTGACTCGCCGCGGCAATCTCGCTCATGATGTCGGTGACGCGTTTGACCGAGGTGACGATCTCTTCCATGGTCTTGCCGGCGTCATCGACCAGCTTGCCGCCGGCGTCGACCTTGCCGACGGAGTCTTCGATCAGACTCTTGATCTCCTTGGCGGCGCTGGCGCTGCGCTGCGCCAGGTTGCGAACTTCGGAGGCGACGACGGCAAAGCCGCGTCCCTGCTCGCCGGCACGCGCGGCTTCGACCGCGGCGTTCAGGGCAAGAATGTTGGTCTGGAAGGCGATGCCGTCGATGACGCCGATGATGTCGGCAATCTTCCGCGAGCTGTCCTTGATGGAGGCCATGGTGTCGACGACCTGGCCGACGACTTCGCCGCCCTTGACGGCAATTTCAGAAGTTGAGACGACCAGCTGGTTGGCCTGGCGTGCGTTCTCGGCGTTCTGCTTGACGGTGCTGGTGAGCTCTTCCATCGAGCTGGCGGTCTCTTCCAGGCTCGACGCCTGCTCTTCGGTGCGCGACGACAGGTCAAGGTTGCCGGCGGCAATCTGGCTCGATGCGGTGGCAACGGTGTCGACACCGTTGCGCACCTGACCGACCACACCGACCAGGCTGTCATTCATGTCTTTCAGCGCCTGCAACAGCTGACCGACCTCATTCGTCGAGCTGACCTCGATGCGTTGCGTCAGGTCGCCCGCAGCCACGCCGCGTGCCAGCTTCACTGCAGCGTTCAGCGGGCCGGTGATGGCGCGGATCAGCAAGAAGCCAATCAGGGTGGCCAGCAGCACGCCGAACACAATGATCGCCATGGAGACATTGCGCACCATGACATAACGGCTTTGCGCCGCCTCGAACTCATTTTTGGCAACCGCGAGCTGCAACGCAATCAGCGCTTCCGCGCTTTCCCGCACTTTCGGGTAGGTCGTTTTCATCTCTCCCTGAAGAACTTCGCTGGCTTGCTGGAAATCATGACCAGACAAGGCGGCCAGCGCCGGGTTCAAGCCCGACTGGCCATAAGCAATGCGATTGGCATTGAAGGCTTCGGCGAGTTTGGTTTCTTCGGCAGTCAGCCGGGTGGCCATGTAGGCCTTCCAGATGGTATTGATCTCCTCGATTACCGCCCGAGCCTTGATTACCTGCTCGTCGACCACCGCTACGTCTTCAGGGAACGCCGATAGCTGACCGATAACCGCTTCGCCAACGACGATCTGGTTTTCATTGATCATCGAAGTGATGCGTTCCAGCTGCCCCACCGCGACCATCCTGTCCTCGTAGACACTCTTGAGCACGCTGTTGGTGGAGCTCAGGCTGGCCAGCCCCATGATCCCGATGCCCACCAGCAGCATGGAGAGAAAGCCGATCACAAAGATCAACCGCGATTTGATCGTCAGATTCGCCAACATTTTGTGTCCCTTCATCTTGTTCAAACAATTGAATCCGGGACTTGCACAATCCCCCTGCCGATTTCACGTCCAGAAACTTTTGCACACCCGCCACCCAGCGCCACACCAACGCAGCGCCACCGTCCCGAATTTCGCACCGGTGTGGCCTCTACGGCTTCGGCCCGAGGGCGGGCCTCTCACAGGAAACGCCTGACTGCGATTAGCACCACTCAAAACTCTTCCCACTCCTCGTTTCCACCACCTGCAACTGCCAATTTCTTCGGGCTCGCCATCGTCCTGGCCGGTGCGGCCTTTGGCTTGGGCAAGGCTGCTGTGGAACCCTGCCGAACCGGAGACGCCGGCCGCACGCTATATGCCCCTTCCAGCTTGAACACGCTCACCGCCTCGGTGAGCTTGCCGGCCTGATCCTGCAAACTTTCGGCCGCAGCCGCGGCCTCTTCCACCAGAGCGGCGTTCTGCTGGGTCACTTCGTCCATCTGGGCGATGGCCTGGTTGACCTGCTCGATGCCGGAACTCTGTTCCTGACTCGCCGCGGCAATCTCGCTCATGATGTCGGTGACGCGTTTGACCGAGGTGACGATCTCTTCCATGGTCTTGCCGGCGTCATCGACCAGCTTGCCGCCGGCGTCGACCTTGCCGACGGAGTCTTCGATCAGACTCTTGATCTCCTTGGCGGCGCTGGCGCTGCGCTGCGCCAGGTTGCGAACTTCGGAGGCGACGACGGCAAAGCCGCGTCCCTGCTCGCCGGCACGCGCGGCTTCGACCGCGGCGTTCAGGGCAAGAATGTTGGTCTGGAAGGCGATGCCGTCGATGACGCCGATGATGTCGGCAATCTTCCGCGAGCTGTCCTTGATGGAGGCCATGGTGTCGACGACCTGGCCGACGACTTCGCCGCCCTTGACGGCAATTTCAGAAGTTGAGACGACCAGCTGGTTGGCCTGGCGTGCGTTCTCGGCGTTCTGCTTGACGGTGCTGGTGAGCTCTTCCATCGAGCTGGCGGTCTCTTCCAGGCTCGACGCCTGCTCTTCGGTGCGCGACGACAGGTCGAGGTTGCCGGCGGCAATCTGGCTCGACGCGGTGGCAACGGTGTCGGTGCCGGTGCGCACCTGCGACACCACCTTCACCAGGCTCTCGTTCATGTCTTTCAGCGCCTGCATCAACTGGCCGATTTCATTCGTCGAGTGGACGTCGATGCGCTGCGTCAGGTCGCCTTCGGCAACGGCACGCGCAAGTTTCACCGCCTCATCCAGCGGACGGGTGATAGCGCGAATCAAAAGAAAACCGAGCCATGCAGCCATGGCAAGGCCAATGGCGATGGAAGCGATCGCAATATTGCGGATGTCGACGCTGCGGTCACGTGCAAAATCATATTCCTGCTTGGCAACCGCGCCCTGTAACTCGATCAGCTTGAACAGGGTTTCGCGCGCAGCGGTGAATTTCGGTCCGGCATCCTTGGAGGCATTTTCCTTCGATGCGACAAGGTCTCCCTCCATCGCATGCTTCAGGGTGACGTTGCGTGATGTTTGATACGTTTTCCACCGGGAGGCAAACGTTTCCGCCAGTTGCCCTTCCTCCGGGGTGAGGGTGGTAGCCATATATTTCACCCACAGCTTGTCGATTTCTCCGTCCAGCATCAGCGTGTCCGAATTTGCATTCTCAGCCACATCCGGCGTAAGTGCATTGGCGGCAATCACCGCATTGGTGCGGATACGGTTGACCATATCGATGACAAGCCCCAGATCCACCAGCGGAATCGTGCGATCCTCGTAAACACCTTTCAGCGCTGCCTCGTTTTTGTTGATGCCGTTCAGTCCGATGAGTCCGATCCCCAGCAGCAGGACAGACAAGAACGACAGAATGAAGATAAGGCGTGCCTTGATGCTCATGTTTTTAAACATTTCAAACTCCCGGTTTTCGAATGGTAGGTATTAAATTTTGTCGATCGGTCAGGCTGCGATTTTTTCAATCAGGCCCATTTCGCTGCTCGACATGAGCTTGTCGATATCCACCAGAATCAGCATGCGCTCGTTGAGCGTGCCAAGCCCGATGAGGTAATCGCTGTCAAAGGTTGTTCCCATTTCAGGAGCGGGTTTCACCTGTTCCGGTGAAAGCGTGGTGACGTCGGAGACGCTGTCCACCACCATGCCCATCACCCGGCCGGCAATATTGAGGATGATCACCACGGTGAACTGGTCGTAGGTGGGGGTGCCCAGACTGAACTTGATGCGCATATCCACGACCGGCACGATGATGCCGCGCAGATTCACCACGCCCTTGATGAAATCGGGGGAGTTGGCGATGCGGGTGACCGGCTCATAGCCGCGAATCTCCTGCACCCGCAAAATGTCGATGCCATATTCTTCCTGGCCCAGGGTAAAGGCCAGAAACTCGTTTCCGGCAACTTCCCCGGACGCCTGCTTGCCGGTTTGTGCTTGTGTCTGTGTGTTATACGACATGGCTTTAATCCCTATCTAGCCTTAGAAAAAAACGGGGTCAGCGTTGAGTTGGCGGCTGGAGCGCAACAGCGCGGAAACATCGAGAATCAGGGAAACGCCGCCATCCCCCAGAATGGTCGCGCCGGAAATACCGGCCACCTTGCGGAAATTCGACTCTAGGTTTTTAACGACGACCTGCTGCTGCCCGACCAGGCTGTCGACCAGCAGGGCTGCCTTTTTGCCGTCGGCTTCGAGAATGACGACGATCCCCTGGGTCGGGTCGGTAAAACCCGGCTTGATGTCAAAAATCTGATACAGCGGAATCAGCGGCAAATACTCTTCGCGGATCTTGACCACCTTGCCCTGGCCGGCAATGTCCTTGACGTCCGCCTCCACCGGTTGCAGCGATTCGATAACGTAGCCCAGCGGCAGGATGTAGATTTCCTCACCCACCTTGACCGACATGCCGTCGAGAATCGCCAGGGTCAGCGGCAGCGAGATGGCAATGGTGGTGCCGGCGCCGGGGACGGAACGGATGTCGACGGTGCCGCCCATCGCTGCGATGTTGCGCTTGACCACGTCCATGCCGACGCCACGGCCGGACACGTCGGTGACGACTTCCGCGGTGGAAAAACCAGGGGCAAAAATAAGCTGCCAGACATCAGCGTCGGGCATCGTGTCCGATACCGGAAGGCCTTGCTGCCGGGCCTTGGCGAGAATCCTGTCGCGACTCAGGCCGCCGCCGTCGTCGCTTACCTCGATCACGATATTGCCGCCCTGATGCGCGGCCGACAGGGTCAGCCTGCCGGTTTCGCTCTTGTTGCCGGCACGGCGCTTCTCGGGCATTTCGATGCCATGATCGACGCTGTTGCGCACCAGATGGGTCAGCGGATCGACAATGCGCTCGATCAGCCCCTTGTCGAGTTCGGTGGCGGCGCCGCGCGTGATGAAATCGACCTTCTTGCCCAGCTTTGCGGCAAGGTCGCGCACCATGCGCGGGAAGCGCGAGAATACGTAATCCATCGGCATCATTCGGATCGACATGACCGCTTCCTGCAGGTCGCGCGTATTCCGGGTCAGCTGGCCGACGCTGTTGAGCAGACGTTCGTGGTGGATGGGATCGAGCACGCCGATGCGCTGCTCGATCATGGCCTGGGTGATGACCAGTTCGCCGACCAGATTGATCAGCTGGTCGACCTTTTCAATGCCCACCCGGATCGACGAGGATTCCTGGCTGGCGCCTTCCTTGTCGGAAGCCCGACGGCCAAGGTTTTTGGCCTCGGCCGCAGGCTCGGCTTTGGTAGCCTCGGCCGTAAGGGTGGGCGCGCTGGCAGCGCCGGTATTCTCCGGGTCAAAAATTCCATAGCCAGGATCTTCGGCCGACGATTTGGCATCGGCATGCTCCGGTTCGGCACTGGTTTTTGCGGCTGCCTGCAGCGATCCTTCCGCACCGCCATGCGTAATCTTGAGGTCGTCCGGGTCGAGCACGAACGAGCAGATGGCCACGATGCTGTCCTGGCCTTCGCTGGTGATCAGGGTGAACACCACGCGTTTGTCGGCCAGACTCTCCTGGCTGATTGTCCCCAACAAGCCCAGCTCTGCCGCCAGTGCGTCCACATCCCGCTGTGGCACCTCGGGCAATTCGATACGGAAGCGAAAGTTGCCGTCCGCATCCGCAACCGGTGCGGCATCGGACTTGGCGGGTTCAGGCGCCACACCGGGCGCCGGACTGACCACAGCCGCCGGGGCTTCCGCAAGAATGCCCTGCGACAGTGCCTTCAGCCGCAGGCATACGCTGTCCACCGCAGCCTGATCGACGCTCGAACCATGATGGTGGCCATCCATTTGCATGGTCAGGACATCCTTGGACACCAGAAATGCCTCCACATGCTCGGGGGTCAGCGCCATCTCGTTCTTGCGGATGCGGTCGAGCAGCGACTCCAGCATGTGGGTGACTTCGGTGATGTCGTTGAAAGCAAAGGTGGCGGCGCCGCCCTTGATCGAATGCGCGGCGCGAAAGATCGCGTTGAGATCCTCGCTATCCGGCGCGGACACATCGATAGCCAGCAACAACTTCTCCATTTCGGCGAGCAGTTCATCCGCTTCGTCGAAAAAAACCTGGTAGAACTGGCTCATATCAATCGTCATGCTGGAACTCCGTTTTTGTTGTGCGGATTGTTACGTGTTGTCTGGCTGCGCCTCAGCCAATCAGCTTTTTTACCACTTCGGTCAGCCGCGCCGGGTCGAATGGCTTCACCAGCCAGCCATTGGCCCCTGCAGCACGGCCCATGGCCTTCATATCGTCGCCGGACTCCGTGGTCAGCATCAATATCGGCACATTCTGGTAATTCTTCATGGCGCGCAGCGCCTTGATCAGGCTCAGGCCGTCCATGCCCGGCATGTTCTGATCGGTCAGCACCATATCCACCTGCTGCTGCTTCGCCTTGTTGAGGCCATCCTGGCCGTCCACCGCCTCGATCACGCCATAACCCGCGGCTTTAAGGCTGAAGGACAGCATCTGGCGCAACGAGCCCGAGTCGTCCACTGCAAGTATTGTTTTCATCGTTGTTGCTCCCGCTCTTTCCATGTTCGGGCTGCTGCCCGTATATTCCGTAATCTCAAAACAGCTCGATGTCGCCGCTATCCATATGTCGCTGGTTCACCGTGCTACGCACGCCGCCGCCCCCCTCGGTGCAGCACACTCCCACCCGGTCACTGATGAGGCTCAGCATTGCCAGCAGGGCCTCATTGTTGCTTTCCGCCAGAACCGTTCCGTTCGTGTCGAGCGCACCAAACACGTCGCGTAGCCCAGCCAGGTGCTGCACCATGCGGCCGATCAGCTGGCTGGTCATGTCCTGAAACTGCAGGCCGGTCACGGCGGCGCCGACATTCTGGTTGATCTCGCCACGCAGCGCCTCGAAGCGCGCCACATACTCGGGCGTCGCCATTCCATCGACCAGTAAACCATTCAGAGCTTCCTGCTGCAGGTCGACTGCGCGATGAATCGCAATGAAGCTCGCACACAGTTTTTTGATGGCCTCGTCCAGCAACACGTCCATCTGCACCAGATCGCGCTCCACTTCTGCCAGATGCTGGTCGCCGTGTTCCGACACCCCCGACAGCAGGTGCATCACCTGCGCGCGCAGGTGCTCGCTCGGCGACAGATCGTTGGCAATCATGGCTGGGCTTACAGGAAGTTGAATAGCGACAGGCCAGAAACTGTCACAAAGGAGCGCTGCGCGGCTTCGAGCGTGATCTGCTGCTGCGAGAGGCGCGTCAGTGCCTCGGTGTAATCGAGGTCCTGCAGGTCGGACAGGATCTGGCTGTACTGGACATGGCGATCCTCGCCCGCATAGTCGAGCGCATCGAGCTCCTGCAAGCGCGAGCCAACCGATGCGCGGACCGTCAGCACGTTGTCCAGCGCCAGATCCACATTGCCGTTGGCGGTTGCCAGCCCATTAGTCAGTGCGGTGACGGTTGTAGCATCGACGACAGGTACTTGCAGCAGGGTGATGAGATCGTTCAGGGTTTCAAATACATCCTGGCCGCCCCCCTGGAACACCGTCTGCCCCGGGCTGCTGGCCGCCATCTGGCGGGTGGAATCGACCTGCATCAGCCGCTGTCCCTGGTCGCCGTCGTACTGCACCACGCCGAGCGCGCCCTCGGAAAACGCAGGCGTCGCGGTCTGAAAACCGGAAAACAGGTAGTTGCCCATTGCATCGCGGCTGTTGGCCAACCCCAACAGTTCTTCAAAGCGGCCGCGCAATTCGGTTGCCATGAAGCCGCGTTCGATATCGCTCAATGTGCCATTGCCCGCGGCGACGACGGTGGTTTTCACGTCCTGCAGCAGCGTCGTCACGCTTGACAGCGTGCCCTCCACCGCGCTGAGCGAGCTTTTGGCGTGCTGGCGGTTGACGCCATATTGGGTGTTGAGCGACTGCGACTGCGAAACTTCCAGCGCACGCGCGGCTCCGACCGGGTCGTCCGACGGGGTGAGGATGCGACGGCCGGAGGCGATCTGCTGCTGCGTCCTGACCAGGCCGGACTGCAGTTCACCAAGTTTGGCAGCGCCGGATTCAAACAGGGTTTGGGTGCTGATGCGCATGATGTTCGTTTCCCTTCTTATCGGCCGAGCGAAAGCAGCACATCGAACATCTCGCTGGCAATCTGCATGACCTTGCCAGCCGCCTGATAGGCCTGCTGGTAACGCAGCAGGTTGGTCGCCTCTTCATCGAGGTTGACGCCTGATTCGGACTGCAGCGAAAGGTTCGCCTCGGACAGGAGATTGCCCGCCGCGCGGCTGGTCACTTCGAGCTCGCGGGTCTTGTTGCCGATCTCGCTGACGATCTGCGAATAGGCGCCCTGGTAAGTGGTGGTGCCTCCATTCAGGGTGTTGGCAGTTTGCAGCGCGCCCAGTAGCAGGGCGTTGCGGTTGTCGCCCACGCCGCCGGTGTTGGGGCCCACGGTGAAGGTGTCGGTATCGGCCGGTGCGCCGCCAAGGGTAAAGCTGATGCCGCCGAAGCTGATGGTGGCGCCTGAGGTATAGGGAACGGGGGCGCCAGCCGAAATGACAGTTGACGTGCCGTTGACGGTCACCGTCACATCCTGTCCTGCAGGGAAGCCGCTCAGCACTTCGGGGGGGCCTTCGCTGAAGGTCAGGCTGACCGGGGCGGACAGCGGTGAGACTAAATAGTCGGCATTTACCGTGCCCGAGCTGATGACCCCCGTTCCGCTATTGGCGCTTGCGGCCCCGGCAAGGATCGGTGCGGCTGCCGCGATCTGCCTGGGATCGGTGATCGCAACGGCAAAGCCGGACGCCCCCGCGTCGGCGGTGGGAACCACAAAGAAATCGTTGCCCAGGCTGCCGTCGAGATCCTGCCCCAGGCGATGCTGGGCATTGAACGTGGTGGCGAGGCCGATGGCGAGGTCATCGAGCGCTTGCTGCGCCGGCTCCAGCGTCTGGCCGCGGAATTCGAGCACGCCGCCAAGCTTGCCGCCGCCAAGACCGGACTCGCCGATGATGACGGGGCCATTGACGGTCTGGTAGGCCACCTCGATTCTTTCGGGGTCGCTGGGCAAAGCCATCGTGGTAAGAGAAGAAGCGGTCACCCCGACCACCAGCGGTTGGCCATTGCCGATGAAAACGTTGTAGCCGCCGTCGCTCTGCTTGACGACCGTTGCCCTGATTTCCTTGTTGAGGTCGAGAATCAGCTGATCACGCTGGTCGAGCAGGTCGTTGGCGGGCTGGCCGGTCGCGCCCTGGGCGCGGCCGATGGCATCGTTCAGTTGCGCAATCTGTTTCGCGTAGCTGTTGATGACGCTGACGCCCGACGTGATCTGGCTGTTGACGCCCTGCTCGATCTCGTCGAGCCGTCTGGCCATGCTCTGAAAACTCGATGCCAGGGATTCGGCCGATGACAGCGCCGCCTGGCGCGCCGGAATCGACGAGGGATTGGAGGACATCTCCTGCATGCCGCTGAAAAAATCCTGCAAGGCGGGCGACAGACCGGAAGTGGGGTCGGCCAGCAGGTTGTCGATCTGCTTGATCTGGGCGTAATGGCTGTCGAGTCCGCTTTTTGCGGTCTGCGCGGTGCGCACCTGGCTGCCGAGGAATTCGCTGTAAATGCGCTTGACCGTGGAAATCTCGGTGCCCTGCCCCATGAAGCCAAAACCGTAATTCTGCGGCTGGGCTGCGCCCTGCACCACGACCTGGCGATTGAAGCCCGGCGTTGCGGCATTCGCGATGTTGTGGCCGGTCGTGCTGAGCCCTACCTGCGCGGCTGCAAGTGCGCTCTGGCCGATGCTGAGTATGCTGGTTGCCATAATATCGATGCGCGCCGGTCAGGATTAGAGGGGATGAATACGATTGCTGGAGGAATCGGCAGATTCCCGGGTTTCTTGAATCAGGTGGTTTCGACCAGGCGAATCACGCTCATCAGTTTTTGGGCGTACTTCGGGTCGGTGGCATAGCCGGCCTGCTGCAGCCCTTGGGCAAAGCCGGCGGCATCCTGTCCCTGCGCGATCACGTTCTGGTAGCGCGCGTTGCCGCGCAGCAGGTTGGCATAGTCGCGGAAGGAGTCGGCATAGGAATTGTAGGCGCGGAAGGATTCCACCTGCTTCTGCGGCTGGCCGTTGACGTATTCGGTGGTGACGATGTCGACTGTCTGGCCTTTCCAGTTGGCGCCGGCCTTGATACCGAACAGGTTGTAGCTGTTCTGGCCATCTGCCCCACGGATTTCAGCCTTGCCCCAGCCGGTTTCGAGCGCCGCCTGCCCCACCATGAAGCGTGCGGGAATGCCGGTGCTGGCGCTCGCCGCCTGGGCGTGCGGCAGCAGCCGCTGCACAAAGGCCTCGACGTGCGGCGGGGCATCCCCGCTGCTGCGTGCAGGCGTTGCCGACAGCGGCTGCGCCGTCGGCAGCCCCAGCGCATACGACTCCACACGCGCTTTGGCGCGCAATGGGTCGGCGCCCCCTTGCAGGACATTTTGTGGGACGCTCAATGGAAAGCCTTGCGCACCCTCGGCGCCGGGCACTGCGCCCTCGCCCGGCGGCGGCACATTCAGCGCGGTGGAGAGCTGGCGCACCATCACCTCGGCGAGGCCGATGCCGCGGCTGGCCATGCGCTGCGTCAGCTGCTGGTCGAGCATGGAAGTGTACATGCGGGTCTGTTCGCTGTCGAACATGCCATCCTGCGGTGTCGCCTCGCGCATGCTTTTCATCAGCATGTTCATGAACACCGCCTCGAACTGCTGCGCCGCCTGCTTCAGCGCCTCGGGTGAAGACTGCTTGGCATCGAGCCGGAGCTGATTGACGCCCTGGACGTCGAGGGCGAATTTCGAGGAGAGATCGGCGCCGCCAATGCTCATCAAATCACCTCCAGCTCGGCGCGCAGCGCGCCCGATGCTTTCAACGCCTGCAGGATCGCCAGCAGGTCCTGCGGGGTGGCACCGATGGAGTTGAGCGCCTTCACCACGTCGGAGAGCGCAGCGCTGCCCTTGAGCAGCATGACTTCGCCCGGCTGCTGGCGGATTTCGATCTGCGACTGTGCGGCGACCACGGTTTGGCCTTTGGAGAACGCGCCGGGCTGGCTGATGACCGGTTCGGTGCTGATGACCACCGACAGGTTGCCGTGCGACACCGCGCTGGAGTCGAGCATGACGGCCCGGTTCATCACCACCGAACCGGTGCGCGCATTGATGATCACCTTGGCCATGGCTTGCGCCGGGCTGACATCGAGGCTTTCGATCGCACCCAGGAAGGCCACCCGCGCGTCGTCGCCGGGCGGCGTCTTCACCTGGATCACGCGGCCATTGAGGGCGCGCGCGGTGTCCGGGCCGAAGCGCACATTCACCGCCTCGACCACGCGGCTGGCGGTGGTGAAATCACTTTGCCGCAATTCAAGATTGATGCTGCCTGCTTCGCCCAGTGCGGTAGCAATGCTGCGCTCGACCGTCGCGCCGGCGGGGATACGGCCGACGCTCAGATGGTTGATCTGCACCTGGCTGCCGTTGGCCGACGCGCCGGCGCCGCCGACCACCAGGTTGCCCTGCGCCATCGCATAGACCTGCCCGTCGGCGCCCTTCAGCGGCGCCATCACCAGGGTGCCGCCGCGCAGGCTCTTGGCATTGCCGATCGACGACACCGTGATGTCGATGGCCTGCCCGGCCTGGGCAAATGGCGGCAGCTCGGCCGTCACCATCACCGCGGCGACGTTTTTCAGCTGCATGTTGACGCCGGGCGGCAGGTTGATGCCCATTTGCATCAGCATGCTGGTGACGCTTTGTACGGTAAAAGGCGTTTGCGTGGTCTGGTCGCCGCTGCCGTCCAGGCCCACCACCAGGCCATAGCCCACCAGCTGGTTGATGCGCACGCCCTGGATGGCAGCGATGTCCTTGATGCGCTCGGCATGCGCCATGCCGGAGAACAACAGCGCGGCCAGCAGGAACAGACGGGGAATGGTCATGGCGCCCACCGTTTATAAAGGGATGAAACTCAGGAAAAAGCGGCCCAGCCAGCCCATCATTTCGGCCGAATCGAACTTGGCGCTGGTGCGGTATTCGAGGCGCGCGTCCGCCACCTTGGCCGACGATACGGTGTTGCCCGCCTGGATGGTGTCGGGCTGCACCACACCCGACAAGCGGATGTACTCAGTGCCCTTGTCGAGCGCGATCTGCTTTTCGCCGGCGACGATCAGGTTGCCGTTGGGCAGCACCTCGACCACGGTGACGGTGACATTGCCGCTGAAAGTATTGCTGGAATTGAGCGCCGACTTGTCGGCGTACTGGCTCGACGACTCGGCGTTCACACCCAGCTTCTGCAGCGATTTGAGCGACAGGCCGGCGACGGCGCTGATCGACGAATCGACCTCGCTGTCCTTCGACGCATTGGACGACGCCTGCTTGCCGGCCTGGGTCTTCTCGTTGATGACGATGGTCAGCACGTCCCCGACGTGGCGCGCGCGCCGGTCTTCGAACAGCGGACGGTACGCCGCCGCCTGATAGATGGCTCCATTGCTGACCACCTGTGCGGGCGGCATTTGCGGGCGTGCGGTGGTCGGCTGCCCGACGATGGACGTCGGCGTGGTGCCGCAACCGGACAGCCCCAGCAAACCGGCCAGCAGGACGAGTGCGCGCGGCAGCTTCATGGGCGTCTTTAACAGGCCGAAGCCGTGAAGCCCGGACCGGTGCGAAATTCGGCGCGAGGGCGCCCCTCCCACAGGTCCGCACCCTTGTGGGAGGGACGCCCTCGCCCATTCCACCATACATGGTGCCAGAGCGCCCACAGGTCCGCGCCCTTGTGGGAGGGGCGCCCTCGCCCCGAATGCGGATGCTGGCATGATGCCAAAACAACCCGGTTCAAGCGTCGTATTCATGACAAACCTCACAGCTGGGTCAGACGCTGCAGCATCTGGTCGGATGTCTGGATGGCCTTGCTGTTGATCTCGTACGCGCGCTGGGCCTGGATCATGTTGACCAGTTCTTCCACCACGTTGACGTTGGAGGTCTCGACGTAGCCCTGATTGAGCAGGCCGGCGCCGTTGCTGCCTGGCGCATTGGAGCTTGGGGTGCCGGACGCGGCGGTTTCGCCGTAAAGGTTCTCGCCCAGACTCTGCAGGCCGGCCGGGTTGATGAACATCGCCAGCTGCAGGGTGCCGACCGTGACAGGCGTGGCCGATCCTGCCTGCTGCACCGACACCGTGCCGTCGCGTGCGATGGTGAGCGTCTGCGTGTCGGCCGGAATGGTGATGGCAGGCTGCACGGCGTAGCCGCTGGAGGTGACCAGCTGGCCGTTGGCGTCGGCCTGGAACGAACCGTCGCGGCTGTAGGCGGTGGTGCCGTCCGGCATCAGCACCTGGAAGAAGCCGTTGCCCTGAATCGCCACATCCTTGGCGTTGTTGGTCTGCTGCAGGTTGCCCTGGGTAAAGATGCGCTCCGTCGCCACCGGCTTGACCCCCGTACCGATCTGCAGGCCGGACGGCAGCTGCGTCTGCTCGGACGACTGCGCGCCGGGCTGGCGGATGGTCTGGTACAGCAGATCCTCGAACACCGCGCGCGCGCGCTTGAAGCCGCTGGTGCTGACGTTGGCGAGGTTGTTGGAAATCACGTCCATCTGCGTCTGCTGCGCATCCAGGCCGGTCTTGGCAATCCATAATGAGCGAATCATGTCGGCTCCTTTAAAAAATCATTTCATCCGCGAAGGACGCGAAGAAACACGAAGGAAGATCGAAGGGTTTGTACTTCGCGGCCCTTCGCGCCCTTCGCGGACAAAAAATCAGCTCATACTCAGCAGCTGGGCTGCCTTGCTGTCATTGTTTTCGGCGTGCTGCAGCAGTTTCATCTGCATGTCGAACTGGCGCGCCAGCGAAATCATGTTGGCCATGCCGTCGACGACGTTGACGTTGGAAGACTCCAGCGCGCCGCTGATCACAGTCACGTCGGGATCGGCGGATGCCGGGCTGCCGTCCTGCAGGCGAAACAGGCCGTCGTCGCCGCGCCTCAGATCTGTCTCCGGCGGATTGACCAGCTTCATGCGCCCGACCGTGGTCAGGCCGGTGGCGGCGGAGCCGTCGGGCACCAGTGAAATCGTGCCGTCCTTGGCCACCGCGATGTTGCGTCCGGGCGGAATCGACAGTGGGCCGCCGTCGCCCAGCACGGTGAGCCCGCTGCCCGTCTGCAACACGCCGTTCTCGTCCAGCTTCAGGCTGCCGTTGCGGGTGTAAGCCTCACTGCCGTCCGCGGCCTGCACTGCAATCCAGCCGTCCCCCTGCACTGCCACATCGAGTTCACGCCCGGTGTGCTGGATCGCTCCGCCACGGAAATCGCTGCCGGTGGTGGAGTCGACTACGAAGGCGCGGGTGTCCACGAGTGCGCCCTGCACCGGCACCGCGCGGAACTGGTCGATCTGCGCGCGAAAGCCGGTGGTGGTCGCGTTCGCCAGGTTGTGCGAAGCGGTCGCCTGCTGCTCCAGGATGTGCTTCGCGCCGGACATGGCGGTGTAGATGAGACGGTCCATACAGCCCCCCTATTGAATCGGCGCTTAGCGCAGGTTGACCAGGGTCTGCATCACCGCATCCTGGGCCTTGATGGTCTGCGCGTTGGCCTGATACACCCGCTGGGCGGTGATCATGTTCACCAGCTCGGCGGTGAGGTCGACGTTGGAATCCTCCACCGCAGACGACTGCAGCACGCCCAGACTGCCCGAACTCGGAACGCCGATCAGCGGATTGCCCGAGGTCGAGGTCTCGGCCCACATATTGTTGCCCAGCTGCTGCAGGCCGTTGGGGTTGGCGAAGTTGGCCAGCACCACCTGGCCCAGTACCGCTGACTGGCCGTTGGTATAGCGGCCCAGAACCATGCCGTCGGCGCCGATGTTGAAGCCGGCCAGCCGCCCCGAGGCGTAGCCGTCCTGGTTCAGTGTGTTGACGCTGAAGGACGAACCGAACTGGGTGGTGCCGGTGAAGTCGACTTCGACGTCGAAGGGCGTCGTGGCGCCGGTGGTCACCGCCACCGGAATGATGTACGGCATCGCGGTCGTCAGCGCACCGCTGCTGTTGAAGCTGAGGCTGCCCACGGCGCTGGTCGCGCCGCCGTCGGTGGAGGCGAATACATCCCATTCGCCGGGTGCCGTCTTGACGTAATAAGTCTGCAGGGTGTGGGCATTGCCCAGGCTGTCATAAACCGAAACCGCCGTTGAATCATTGAAGGTGGTCGGATCGGTCATATCGAATGGGTTCGTCGGAACCTCACCGCGGGAATCCAGGTTGAGCACCGCATTCACTTTGCCGGTATTTTGCGGGGCCAGGTCGGCGGTGTTGATGCTCAGCGGCGACGGCGCGCCGGTCGACAGCACGCCGCTGGCATTCGCCGTATAGCCGGTCAGCTTGGCGCCGGTCGGGTTGACGATGAAGCCATTCTTGTCGAGCTGGAACTGGCCGTTGCGCTGGTAGGTGGCCTCACCGTTGTTGTCCATGCGAAAGAAGCCGCCGCCGTTGATCGCCATGTCGAGCGGGTTGTTGGTGGCCGTGATGTTGCCCTGGGTGAACTGCTGGGACACCTGCGCCACCTTGGTGCCGATGCCGACATTGGCGCCGCCGGCTCCGGTCAGCGAGTTGGCATAGACGTCGGCGAACTGCGCCTGCGACTGCTTGAACCCGACCGTGCCGGAGTTGGCGACGTTGTTGCCGATGACATCCAGATTCTTTGCGGCGGCATTGAGGCCGCTCAAGCCTTGCTGAAAACTCATGTTCTGCTCCTTGTGTTGATTGCGCCCGGTTTACCCGTCAGGTACACGCTGCCGTACTCAAAAAATCTGCCGGATATCGGCATACGTCACACTCTCGTTGTCCGCCAGGTTGAGCTGCACGCCCTGGCTGTTCTGCGAAACGCTGTTGACCAGACCCAGATGCAGGGCAGTGCTGCCGACCTGCTCGCCGCCCTGGGTGGCATTGATCCTGAAGGTGTACGCACCATCCGGCGCGGCTGCCCCGCTTCCGGTCAGCCCATCCCACGCCAGCAGGTTGACCCCGTCTTCACGCGGCCCCAGATCGAGGCTGCGCACCGCGCCGCCGGCTGCGTCGAAAATATCGACCGTCACCTTGTCGGCCGGGCGCGACAGTTCGAAGCCCATCACGTTTTCGAGTTCGGCCGGGCCGATGCTGTCGCCCGGCACCAGCACGGCGCTTCCGATCAGGTTGGCCGCCTGCGCCATCTGGTTGACGCCCATGCTTGCGGCGAGCGCCTCCAAGGTGGCATTCATGTCCTCGATGCCCTGCACCGTGGAAAGCTGGGCCATCTGGCTGGTCACCTCGGCGTTGTCGAGCGGGTTCAGCGGATCCTGGTTCTTCATCTGCGCGACCAGCAGGGCCAGAAAGCGGTCTTCGGTTTCCTTGACGGTGCTGCTGGCTGCTGCAGTCGTGCCGGCGCCGAACAGGCTGCTGACACTGCTTGCGTCTTGTACCGTACTCATGGCGTATCCTTTTTAGGTTTCAGGTTTGACTGTTCAGGCTGGCATCACTGGCCCAGGTTCAGGGTCTTGAGCAGCAGGGTTTTGGTGGTGTTCATCATTTCAACGTTGGACTGGTACGAACGCGAGGCGGAGATCATGTTGACCATCTCCTCGACAACATTGACGTTGGGCATGGTGACGTAGCCCTTTTCGTCAGCGAGCGGATTCTTCGGGTCGAACACCATCTTCATTGGCGACGGATCGTCGATCACGGCAGCGACGTTGACGCCGGTTGCGCCGTTCGTGCCCACCGGGGTGGCGGCAAACACCACCTGCTTGGCCTTGTAGGCTTCGCCGTTGGCGCTGACGGCGCTGTCGGCGTTGGCCAGGTTGCTGGCGACGGCATTGAGCCGCTGCGACTGGGCATTCATGGCCGAACCGGCCACGCTGAAAATATCGAATAGAGACATGCGCTAGACTCCTTATCCCTGAATGACGGCCAGCAAGCCTTTGATCTGCTGGCCGATCCGGGTCAGGTTGAATTCATAATGAATGGCGTTGTCGGCGAAGGCGGCGCGCTCGGCGTCCATGTCGACCGTGTTGCCGTCGACGCTGCCCTGCGACGGGGTGCGGTACAGCAGCCCGGCGTCGGCCGCCGAGCCGGGGTTACCCGGCAGATGCCCCGGCGTCGTGGTGGCCAGTGCAGTGCCGCCGGAGCTGCCTGCGCCGTTGAGCGCGCCCTGCAGGGCGGACCTGAAATCCAGGTCGCGCGCCTTGTAATTAGGCGTGTCGGCGTTGGCGATGTTGGACGCCAGCACCTGCTGGCGCTGGTCGCGAACGCGCAGCGCCTGAGTGTGAAAGCTCAGCATGTCATCCAACCGGTTCAGCATGTCGTCACCTCGTTACTTTGCCGCGTGTGCCGCAAAGCCTTTTTGCGATGACTGCATCCTAGACACGCGCCTGTCCATCCAATCGCACGATAAGCGGCAGAAAGCCGGCCCATTTCGCCGTTTAAGAAGGCGCGCCGCTTCCTACAATGGCGCAATGTGAGAAGCCGAGTCGAGGAGCCGCAAATGGCAGCAGGATCGATCCAAGCAGGCAGACGAGCCCACCGGAGGTGGCTGGCCGCAGCCTGCCTGTGCATGTCGGCCGTCGCCCATGCGACGGACCGGCAGGACCCGGCCGCGCTGCAGGCGCATGCCGAACGCTTCCTTAAAACGCAGACCAGCGGCCTGCCGGGCAGGGTGTCCATCCAGGTCAAGCCGCCGCGCAGTTCGCTGCCGGCCTGTGCGGCACTCGACGCCTTCCAGCCTGCGGGTAGCCGCGGCATCGGCAAGATCACCGTGGGGGTGCGCTGCCTGGCGCCGACCCAGTGGACGGTCTACCTGTCCGCCCAGGTGCGGCTGATTGGAAGTTATGCCGTCACCCGCCAGCCGCTGCCCGCCAACCATGTGCTGACCGCGGCCGACATCGCCCTGCGCGAGGGCGACCTCGGCAGCCTGCCCGCCGACGTCGTCACCGATGCCGATGCGATGCTGGGCTATCGCGCGGTTTCCGGGCTGGCCGCGGGCGCGCCGTTGCGTAGCGCGCTGTTGCGTCCGCCGCTGGCAGTGCAGCAGGGACAGACCACCCGCCTGGTGATGAATGGCCCGGGCTTTTCCGTCCAGAGCCAGGGGCAGGCGCTGGCCAACGCCAGCCGCGGCGACCGGGTGCGGGTGAAAACCCGCTCCGGCCAGGTGGTCAGCGGCGTAGCGCAGGACGGCCAGCAGGTGGTGGTTGCCTTTTGAGGCCCGGCTTCAGTAAATTTGAAAATCGACGTTACTGATGTAGTTTGAAAGAATGTTTCCCCGTTCTGCCCGACCAGATACAGGAACCCGCCATGAAAATTGATCCCGGACTAAAGCAGCTTACGCTGCCCCCTTCCGTCGAAAACCGACCCGCCCAGCCGCAGGCGAACAAGCATGCCGACACCGAACAGACCGATGTCAGCCTGAGCCAGCGTGCGATCGAACTCAAACAGATGGAAACCCGGCTTGCAGCGATTCCGGTCGTCGACCGTGCGCGCGTGGACAGCATCAAGGAAGCCATCGCCAGCGGCCAGTACACCATCAATACCGGGAATATCGCCGAAGGTCTGATCGATTCGGTGAAGGAAATGCTCCATGTCACCAAGTAAGCCGTCGCACGGAAACACGGCCCTGCTTACCGGGCTGAAGATGGAAAATACCGCCTGGCAGGCATTGCTGGATGTGCTGCAGGAGGAGGAAAAGGCATTGATCGAGGGCGACGCCGACCGCCTGGCGCTGCTGAACACCGCCAAGCTGACCCAGCTGCAGACCGTGAGCGACCATGCGCGGGGCCGTCTTGCCGATCTGCAGGCGGCCGGCCACACGCCCGATCACCCCGGCATGGACGCCTGGCTGGCGCAGCGTGGCCAGCCCGAAGCACGCGCCTGCTGGCAGCAACTGCACCAAATGGAGCAGGACGCCCAGGCGGCGAACCAGCGCATCGGCGCGCTGATCGAACTGCGCCTGGCCTCCACCCGCCAAGCGCTCAATGTGCTGGTCCACAGCGCAACCAGCCAGGGCGGCCTGTACGACCAGGCGGGCCTCGCGGTCGCCGCCCACAAAGGCAAACCGCTCACCGCCGCCTGATTATTAAACGGCCTGAACGGGTTTATAGGCTTGCTTTCGGCCCGGGGGCGGGCCTCCCACAACAGCGCTCGGCGCCCTCGCCGCGATAACGCACCGTTGAGAACCACCGCCCCCATCGCCGTAGGAGCGGGCTTGCCCGCGAAATCATTCCGCCCTATCTGTGGGAGCGGCGCCCTCGCCGCGAATATCGCACCCATGCAACCGCCAAGCATTCGGCCCGGGGCGGCCCTCCTGCCACTCCCCTGTGGACTTCAAATTTCATGTGGCCGGATCGAGGCGCGTAAAACGCTCCGGGCTAATCGCCCGCATTAGCTCGGCCTCCAGCGGCAAGGGCTGCTGCGTCATCAGATCGGCCAGCGCCTCACCCAGCAAGCCTGCCCACACCACGCCGCGCGAGGCATAGCCCGCTGCAACGAATAATCCCGGTTGCCCGCTGATCGTCCCCACGATCGGCAGCCGATCCGGCAGGGTCGCGCGCAGCGAGGCGCGCCCCTTCACTTCACCTGCTGCCAGACGCTCGCCCGCCCCCGGCAGGATCGCCTCCAGCCGCGCCAGATTGGCCATGTCGCTCGCCGTGCGCGGCGCGGTGTCGTCGTCATCGTGTTCGTAGGTTGCGCCGACCAGAATTCGGCCCTTGCCCGGCGCCACATAGCCTTCGCGCGCAATCACCCGCCGGATTGCCGGCAGGCAGCCGGGCGGCAACTGCGTGATCTGCCCGCGCACGGTACTGAGCGGCCAGGGTTGATCCGGAACCAGATTGAGCGCTTCGCGCGCATTCGCCAGCACCACGGCCTCGGCCTCGGCCAGCACCGCACCGTCGTCGCCCAGGACCTGCCAGCCGGATGCGACGGCCTGCACGCATGCGACGGCGCTGCCGGTCTTCAACTGGATCGCCGGATGATCGAGCCAGGCACGGCACAGATCTGCCGGCACCACCCAGCCCGCCGCCGGGTAAAACGTGCCGGGCGCCGCGACCGGCCAGTTGGCCAGTTCGCGCGCCTCGCCCAGTTCCGCCCAGCGCGCGTACTCGACAGGCGGCGCGGTGGCGGCCAGCGCCTGTTGCTGTTTCATTGCTGCATCCGCATTCTTCGCCAGATGCAGCACGCCGCAGCGCGACCATTCAATTCCATCCAGCGCCGCCCAGGTGCGCAGATCATGCAGGAACGCCGCGCGTGTCAGGCGGCTGGAAAGGCTGTCGTCGCGCGAGATCAGCGGCCGGAACACCGCCACCGGATTGCCGGACGCAGCCTGCGCCGGTGCATCGGCACGCTCGAGTACCGTAACAGACAGGCCCCTCGCAGCCAGTGCATGCGCCACCGCGGCGCCCGCCACCCCGGCGCCGATGACCGCGACACGCTGCGGCACCGCCGATTCAGCCCGCTGGAATCGGCCCGCATGGCGCGCGCTCAGACAATGCCGCTTGCGGCCAAAGCCCGCGCGTTTTTCGCAGGCAAAGCCCGCCTGCGTCAGGCCCTGCCGCACCGCTGCCGCCACCGTGTAGCTCGCAGCGACCGCACCGGGCCGGGCCAGTTTCGCCAGCGCATCGAACAGGCGGGGCTGCCACAAATCGGCGTTGCAGTCGGGCGCAAAGCCGTCCAGATAGAAAGCGTCCACCCCGGCCTGCACCTGCGGCAGACAGTCGTGCGCGTCACCCAGCATCAGGGTCAGCTGCACCCGGCCGCCGTCGAGCGCGATGCGATGGAAGCCCGGTGTCAGCGTCGGCCAGTTCGCCAGGAGTTCATCGGAGAGCGCGCTGAACTCCGGCCACAGCGCATGCAGGCGCGCGAGGTCGTCGGCGCAAAACGGATGCTTCTCGACCGACAGGAAATGCAGCCGCGCCGGGCGTTGTGGATCGTCGCGCCATGCCGCCCAGGTCGTCAGAAAATTCAGTCCGGTGCCGAAACCGGTTTCCAGCACCGCGAAGCTGTCGCGTCCGGCCCATCTGTGCGGCAGGTCGCAGCCGTGCAGGAACACATGGCGCGCCTGCCCCGCGCCGCCGTCGGCGGAATGGTAGATGTCGCCGTACGCGGCGGAATACGGCACGCCGTCCTTGAATTCGAGGCGGGCGGGAACGATGGTTTTCAGCATGATCGAATGTTACATTGGGCCGGTTCACTGCTGCCTCGCCCAATCATGCTCAAACCGAAAACCTGGCTGCGTCTTGTCGTCGTCGTACTGATGGGGACTGCGCTGGCCTACGCGGGCTGGCACTTCACCCGTCCGGCGCCGCCCGACGTCGAACTTGCCACGATCGCGCGCGGCGCCGTCGAATCCACCGTGGTCAACACCCGTGCCGGCACGGTCAAGGCCTGCCGCCGCGCCAAGCTTGCACCGGTGGCGGGCGGACAGATCGTGAAGCTGTGGGTGAAGGAAGGCGATCGCGTGCAGGCTGGACAGCCGCTGCTGGAACTGTGGAGCCGCGACCTGGCCGCGCAGCGTGAACTCGCCACCCGCCAACTGGCCACCAGCGAGGATCGCCGCCGCGAAGCCTGCATCATGGCCGACAACGCACGGCGGAATGCCGCACGTACCGAACAGCTCGCCAAGCAAGGGTTTGTCAGTTCGCAGCGCGGCGAGGATGCACGTGCCGAAGCGCGCGCCCGCCAGGCCAACTGCGATGCGCTCACTGCCGACGTCAAGCGTGCGCAGGCGCAAATCCGCGTGACGCAGGCTGGGCTGGAGCGCACCACCCTGACTGCGCCGTTTGCCGGCATCGTGGCGCGTGTCACCGGCGAGGTCGGCGAATTCACCACCCCCTCGCCGCCCGGCATCCCCACCCCGCCCGCGGTCGATCTGATCGACGATACCTGCCTCTATGTGAGCGCACCGATGGACGAAGTCGATGCCCCCAGGTTGAAACCCGGCCAAGCCGCGCGTATCAGCTTCGACGCCTTGCCCGGCCAGACCTTTCCCGGCCATGTGCGGCGTATTGCGCCGTATGTGACCGAGGTGGAAAAGCAGGCGCGCACGGTCGATGTCGAGGTCGACTTCGATACGCCGCCGCAACAAATCCTGCTGGTCGGCTACAGCGCCGATGTCGAAGCCATCATCGAGCAGCGCGCCAATGTGCTGCGCGTGCCGACCCAGGCGATCCAGCAGGACGGCAGCGTGCTGGTGCTGGGTGCCGGCGACAAGTTGGAAACGCGCAGCCTGGAAACCGGGCTGGCCAACTGGGCGTTCACCGAAATCCTCAGCGGCCTCGACGCCGGCGACCGCGTGCTGCTGACCTTCGATGACGAAAACGTGAAGGCCGGTGTGAAAGTCAAACCTCAAACCGCCCCATGATCCGCCTTGCCGAAATCACCCGCGTGTTCCGCATGGGCGATCAGGAAGTGCGCGCACTCAACCGCATCAGCCTCGACATCGCCTCGGGCGAATACGTGTCCATCATGGGCCCGTCGGGTTCCGGCAAGTCCACTCTGCTGAATGTCATCGGCCTGCTCGACCGCTCCGACAGCGGCCACTATGAGCTGGATGGCACCGACGTGACCGATCTGTCCGAGAACGAGCGCGCGCGCGTGCGCCGCGAGAAAATCGGTTTCGTGTTCCAGTCGTTCCATCTGGTGCCGCGCCTGACCGCGGCGGAGAACATCGCGCTGCCGCTGATCCTGGGTGGCATCGACCCCGCCGAGCGCAAGTCGCAGGTCGACGCCGCGCTTGACGCCTTCGACCTGCGCGACCGCGCCCATCACCGGCCGGCCGAACTCTCCGGCGGCCAGCGCCAGCGCGTGGCGATCGCACGCGCCACCATCCTGCGCCCGACCGCACTGCTGGCCGACGAACCGACCGGCAATCTCGATCACCGCATCGGCGCCGAAGTCATGGCCTTGCTGGAGGGCCTGCACCACGCCGGCACCACGCTGATCGTCGTCACCCATGACCGCGAACTCGGCGCACGCGCGCATCGCCACATTGGCATGCGCGACGGCGAGATCGTCGCCGACGAAACATGAACCTGCGCGACACACTGAAACTCTCTTTCACAACGGTGGCGAGCTACCGCACCCGTTCCCTGCTGATCGTACTGGCGATGGCGCTGGGCGTGGCGGCGGTGGTGGTGCTGACCGCGCTGGGCGACGGCGCACGGCGCTATGTGGTGGGGCAGTTTTCCTCGCTCGGCACCAATCTGGTCATCGTCCTGCCGGGGCGCGCCGAGACCTCTGGCGGTTTTCCCGGCGCGGCGCTCGGCCAGACGCCGCGCGACCTCACCCTGGAAGACGCCCGCTTTGTCGGCCAGTTGCCGCAGGTCAGGCGTTATGCGCCACTCAACGTAGGCGTGGCCGAGCTCACGGGCGGCGGACGGCTGCGCGAGGTGACGGTGCTGGGCAGTACGTCCGAGCTGCTGCCGATCCGTCACATGACGCTGTCGCAGGGCAGCTTTCTCGCCCACGGCTCGGAACGCAGCGCACAGATCGTGCTGGGCAGTCAGCTTGCGCGCGAGTTCTTTCCCGACGGCAAGGCAATCGGCCAGCGCATCCGGCTGGGCGACAGCCGTTTTCTGGTGTCGGGGGTGCTGGCCGTCCAGGGCGAATCGATGGGGTTCAACTCGGATGAAATCGCCATCATCCCGATCGATTACGCGCAGGAACTGTTCAACACCTCCACGCTGTTCCGCATCCTGGTCGAAGCACGCAGCCGCAACGCCATCGAGCCGGCCAAGGCGGCGATCACCCATGTCCTGAAACTGCGCCACGACGGCGAGGAGGACGTCACCGTCATCACCCAGGACGCCGTGCTCGCCACCTTCGACCGCATCCTCACCGCGCTGACCCTGGGAGTGGCGGGCATTGCCGCGATCAGCCTGGCAGTGGCGGGCATCCTGGTGATGAACGTGATGCTGGTGGCGGTGGCCCAGCGCACCTCGGAAATCGGCTTGCTGAAGGCCATCGGTGCAACCACCGCCGATATCCGCCGCCTGTTCTTTGCCGAGGCGCTGTGGCTATCGCTGGCGGGCGGCGCGATCGGCTTTGCGCTGGGGCACTTCGGCGCCTGGATGCTACGCCTCGCCTATCCGCTGCTCCCCGCCTGGCCGCCGACCTGGGCCAGCGTGGCAGGCGTGGCCACCGCCCTCATCACCGGCATCCTCGCCAGCCTGCTGCCGGCCGCGCGCGCGGCAAAGCTCGACCCCGTGCTTGCGTTGAGCGGAAAATGAACTTCACCGACACCCTGCGCTTCGCGCTGCATGCCCTCACCGCGCACCGGCTACGTACCTTCCTGTCCGCCACGGGCATCGCGGTGGGGATCGCCGCGGTGGTCCTGCTCACTTCGATCGGCGACGGCATCCATCGATTTGTGCTGGCCGAGTTCACCCAGTTCGGCACCAACATCATCAACATCAGTCCGGGCAAAACCAGCACCCACGGCGCCTCGGTGGGCGCCATCGGCAGCGCGCGCCTGCTGACGATCGAGGACTCGCTGGCGCTGAAGGCCTCACGCTATGCGCAATACACCAATGCAGGGGTGATGGGCAACGCGGAAATCCGCGCCCACGGCCGCAGCCGGCGCGTGACGATATATGGCGAAGGGCCGGACTTTTCCCGCGCCTTCAACATGCAGGTGGCGGTCGGCCAGTTCCTGCCCGCCGACGACCCGCGCAATCCGCGCGCCTATGCGGTGTTGGGTTCCAAAGTGCGCAGCGAGCTGTTCGGCACCGCCAATCCGCTGGGAGCCACCCTGCAGGTCGGGACCTCGCGTTTTCGCGTGATCGGCGTCATGGCGCCCAAGGGACAGGTGCTGGGCTTCGATCTCGATGACACCGTCTACATCCCCACCGCACGGGCGCTGGAAGTGTTCAACCGCGAGGGGGTAATGGAAATTCACATCGCCTATCGGCCCGGCTCCCCCGTGCAAGCGGTGGTCGAGGACATCAAACGCATCCTGGTCGCGCGCCACGGCCGCGAGGATTTCACCGTGACGCCGCAGCAGCAGATGCTGGACACGCTGGGTACCGTGCTGGACGTGCTGACCTTTGCCGTCGCCGCGCTCGGCGGCATTTCTTTGCTGGTCGGCGCAGTGGGCATGGTCACGCTGATGCATATCGCGGTAGCCGAGCGCGTCGCCGAGATCGGCCTGCTCACCGCGCTGGGCGCGACGCGGGCGCGCATCCGCACCCTGTTCCTGATGGAATCGACCGTGCTGTCCACCCTGGGCGGGCTCGGCGGCCTCGCAATCGGCGCCGGCATTGCCTGGCTGCTGAAGACCACGGTAAGCGGCCTGCCGGTCAACACACCGTGGGATTACGCCCTCGGCGCGCTGGGGGTGTCGGTGCTAATCGGGCTTGCTGCGGGGGTTGTGCCGGCGATGCGCGCGGCGCGGCTCAATCCTGTGGACGCGCTGCGCGCCGAATAATGCCAGCCCGAGCCCGATAGGCCCGGCTGCAGGGGCAATGCACGGCCCGACCACATCGCGCCTCCCGTGCCCGGTCGCGTAGCGCGATGGACGCTTGTCCTACAAGACTTCGCGGCCTATACCTATACAAGCAGGCCGGTACCGCCTTTACATTGGTTTCTGCGCCGCCGACACCATGGCTCGGGAGCATCGCTCCTGCCCGCCTTCCGTTCGGCGCGCTCCAAGCTAAGGGAAACAGCGGCTTGGTCAAACTTACCGCCATCATTTTGAGGAGAACCCCATGAAAAACGTAGCCAGCATTGCAGCCATCACGCTTGCTTCCAGCCTTGCCTTGGTCGCCACCGGTTGCGACCGCACGCCCGAGGAGCCGACCCCGGGCGAAAGAATGGACAATGCCGCCACGGACAGCCGAAACGCCGTCAGCGGCATGGGTGACACGATGGAACGCAAGGCCGATGATGCAGGCCAGGCCCTCGACGACGCCGCGATCACCACTTCGATCAAGGGCAAATATCTGGTCGACGACACGCTCAAGGGCCTGGACATCTCGGTCGACACCGTACAGGGAGTCGTGACGCTGACCGGCCCGGTACAGAGCGACACGGCCAAGGAACTCGCCACGCAGATTGCCGAGAACGTCGAGGGTGTGGTGCGGGTGGACAACCAGCTCACGGTCCAATAGTCAGACTGGCACGTCGCGGCCAGGACGGCGCATGCCTGAATAGGCTGCGCCGCCGGTTGTAGCCCGATGCGGCTACGGTCGGTCGCCCCGCGTGACCGCGGAAACCCGTATTCTTTTAACCAGCGGGTACGCTGTCCCCTCAGGCGCCGGGGCGCTGCCTGGTGGGGCCGAGGTGCTCGGGCAGCAGCGCGTCGCTGCCGTCCATGTCCTCCAGTTCGTCATAACGCAGTGGCCGCGCGCGCTTGTGCAAGAAACTGCCACCGGTCACTTCCGCCAAGATCAGCCTGTGGTCACCGGCTGGATGTTCCGCCATCACCCTGCAGTCAAAGTAGGACAGACCATCGTCCAGCACCGGGGCGCCCGAAGGTGCTGCGTGCCAGGGCACCGCACTCAGCTTGTCCTGATCCCTGGCGCTGTGGTTGCCAAAAAAATCGGCCAGCGCGGACTGATCGCGCTGCAGTACCGTAACGCAGAAAATGCCTCCTGCCACGAGCAGCGGATAGGAGGCATTGTTGGGGTTTACGGCAAGCGCCAGCATCGGCGGCTGCAGGGAAACCTGCATCACCGAAGAGGCGGTGAACGCATTACGCGTGTCCCCTTCTGCCACGCCCACGACGTAGACGCCTTGAGTCAGGCTCATGAACAGTCGTTTGACGGGATTTTCAACACTCATGGTTCACGCGGCGCACGGGGCACGAAGTCTGCGAAGTCGGCTTCGATAGCGATTTTCAATGGCCCACGCTTGGTGGGACAGCGCGGCTCGACATGAAAATAGAATGCCGAAGACGCAGAGCGGGGCCCATCACCACTTTTCAAAACTGGCGTCAGACGATTCCGTCTGTCCGGATGGCGGAATTTCTGCTGGTCAAGGCTCATATCCCTCGCGATGTGTCGCATTGATGGTGCGCAGCAGTTCACGGAAGGGGATGCTGCGCTCGTGTTTCTTGAACAGCGGCATGAAGGCCAGATCCTCGCCCTTCCCAACCCCGCCGTATTTTCCCGAGACCATCGATTCGTGCAACGCGCGCAGCATCGAATCCAGCGAGTCGAGATACGGCGTGTACGTGGATGCCTCTTCGTCGTCGTGTTCCAGGCAGGCGCGCAGTTCGTCGACTTCGTACACGGCTTCGTGCACCAGGTCGATCAGTTCGTTGAGGTCTTTGGCTTTTTTCATGTTCGTATTCAACCGGTTTAAAACAAAGCGTAAGAATACCGCTGCTTGACCAACAGGGCGAGGCCTGGCCTTCACTCATTTCCGCCCACAAGCAAAACAGCCCTGACGCAGAAATTCGGCACAAAAAAACAGGGGCAGCATGCCCCTGTTTTCGCCATCCAAAACCGACTCAGCGCTTGACTGGCTTGGCGGCGATTTCTTCCAGTCGGCGTGCCTTGATGACCTGGCCGTTGAGCGCGGCATCTTTGGCGCTGCCCCCGTAGGCGACGACCATGAGCTGACTGTAATACATCACCGGAATGTCGAACTTGGTGCCATAGCGCTTGTTGATCTGGCCCTGGTAGATCTCGACGTTGGCCTGACACAGCGGGCACGGCGTGACGATCATTTCGGCGCCGTGGTCGTAGGCCGACTCGACGATGTCCTTGATCTGCGCCTGCGCCCTTTCGGGCTCGGAGAACGCCAGCGCGCCGCCGCAGCAGGTCACCTTCTGCTCGTATTCCGGGATCGATTCGGCGCCGACCATTTCGACCATCTTGTCGAGATAGACCGGGTTCTCGAACGATTCTCCCGCCACACCGAAGGGCCGGTTGGTCTGGCAGCCGACGTAGCCGGCGATCTTGACGCCTTCGAGCGGCCGCACGACGTGCTTCGCCATTTCCTCGAAGCCGAGGTCTTCGATCAGCACTTCGACCATGTGACGAATGCCGGGCATTTCGTTGATGGTGAGGCCGGCTTCCTTCAGCGCTTCGCGGGTATCCGCCATCAACGTGTCGGAGTGGGTCAGCCGCTCGCGGGTTTCGCGCGCGCCCAGCCAACAGGCGGCGCAGGTGGCGACGATTTCCTGGCCGGGCAGGTGCTGCTCGGACAGGGCGAAATTGCGCGCATTCAGCACGTGGCGCGGCAGTTCGCCGGCCTCGGCGTAGCCGATCGACGCACCGCAGCAGTTCCAGTCGGGGATCTCGGTGAGCTTGACGTCGAGCGTCTTGCACATCGACTCGACCGAGGTCAGGTAGTTGGAGGCGGAAGCGCCCTTCTGCGACGAGCAGCCGGGGTAAAACGCATATTCATGTTTGGCCATATTTGTCTCCTCAACCGGCAATCTTGGCGGTCTTGCGGCCGCGTTCGATTTCGTAGGCTTTTTTCAGCATGGCATGGACGCCCTTCTGGTCCTTGCACTTGTGGCCGCCGAACAGTTCCATCACGTTCAGCCGGCCGGCCTTGACCAGGCCGAGCGCAACCGACTGCATCGCCATGCCGTTCTTGATGCCCTGAACAAAGCCGTCCTTGAAGTACAGACCCATCGAGAGTTTGAGTTCGTTGACGCGGCCGGTTTGGGTCGCGTTCTTCCAGAACAGGCCGGAAAAAAAGCGTGTCGGCTGCATCTTCGGCGCCATGCCCAGCCGGTGCGCGTATTCGGCGATGCCGTGCATGATGTGGGTGATCGGCAGCTTGCGCGGGCAGCGCACGATGCAGTTGTAGCAGGACGTGCAGTTCCACATCGAACTGCTGGCCAGCACTTCTTCGCGCTTGCCGGCGCGGATCATCATGAAGAGTTCCTGCGGCGGATGTTCCCACGCGCTCTGGAAATTGGTCGGGCAGGAACCGGAGCAGACGCCGCATTGCATGCACATCTTCACCCAGTCGCCCATCTCGACCTGTTCTTCGATTTCCTTCAGGAAATTGTTGCGGTATTTCTCCGCCACTGCGGTGTTTGCGCTCATGTCGTTTCCTTGCCTGCTAAATGATGCATCGTCAAAAATGGCCGATGCACGACTAGAAGCCTTTGAACGGGCTGGGGCCAACGGCGACCAGCTCGGCGGCATACTTGTTGATCATTTCCGGAACCCGCTCGATGTCGGTAATCGCGACCTCGAGATCGCGCACGCGCTCCGATTCCAGATTCAGCGTCTTCAGCGTGTCGTCGATCTTGGACATGCGCACGCGGCCGAGCTCTGAGCCCTTGACGAAGTGGCACTGATACTCGTCGCCGGATTTGCAGCCCATCAGCATCACGCCGTCATAGCCGGCGTTCAGCGCATCGGTGATCCATATCGTGTTGACCGAACCCAGGCAGCGGATCGGGATGATGCGCACAAACGCCGAATATTCGTTACGGCTCATCCCCGCCATGTCGAGCGCCGGGTAGGCGTCGTTCTCGCACGCCAGAATCAGGATGCGCGGCTTTTCGGAGAATTCGTCGGGAATGTCGACCGCCTTGATCTGCGCGCCGACCGAGTTGACCGAGTAGTTCTCGAACGAGATCACCCGCACCGGGCAGGCGCCCATGCACGTGCCGCAACGGCGGCAGCGCGATTCGTTGAACACCGGGAAGCGCTTCTCGTCCTCGTCGATGGCGCCGAACGGGCATTCGACCGTGCAGCGCTTGCACTGGGTGCAGCCTTCGAGACGCACTTTCGGGAACGACAGGTCGCCCGAACGCGGATGCGCGGCGCGGCCGAGTTCGGCGTTTTCCAGCGCCTGGATCGCCTTCAGCGCGGCGCCGGTGGCGTCCTCGCGCGCCTGCGCGATGTCCATCGGACGGCGCACCGGGCCGGCGGTGTAGATGCCGGTGCGGCGGGTCTCATACGGGAAGCAGATGAAGTGCGAATCGGTGAAGCCCTGCTTCAGCTGCGGCACGTCCTTGCCTTGACGGTAGGTCAGGTTGAGGATGGAAATCGGCTTGATCTCCACCGTGTCCGCTTCTGCGGCGACTGGCGGGAGTTCGATGTTGATACCCGAGTTGGCCACTTGGCCGGTAGCCAGCACCACCAGGTCGACATCGACTTCGGCCGCGTCCGTGTCGTCGAGGATGAGGTCGTGGAATTTCACCGTGCTGGTGTTGCCGTTGGGCACCACTTCGGCAACCTTGCCCTTGGTGAAGATGACGCCCTTCTCCTGCGCGCTGCGATAGAAGTCCTCACCGTTTCCGGGCGTGCGCAGGTCGGTGTAGATGATCGTGGTGTCGACGGACGGGTTGGCGTCCTTGAAGTACATCGCCTGCTTGATGCTGGCATTGCAGCAGAAGCCCGAGCAGTAGGACAGGTGCTGGCCGCTGGTGTCGCGCTGGCCGGCGCACTGCACGAATACCACCGACTTCACCGGCTGGCCGTCGGACGGCCGGCGGATCACGCCATCGCCCGCTGCAGCCGCAATCGCCAGCGCTTCGAGGCCAGCCTGATCGACCACGTTGGCCGACTTGCCGCCGCCGAGTTCCGGCAGCTTGTTCATGTCGTACAGGGTGAAGCCGCTCGCCTGCACGATGGCGCCGATATCTTCGGTGTGCGTCGCCCCCGATTCGGTGGCGATGTCCACCACGAAGCGACCCGGCGCACCGTCGGTCTTGGCGACGGTCGCGTTCAGATAGACCTTGATGTTGCTGTCGGCCTGCACCTGGGCGACCAGATCGCCCACACCGGTATCGGCAGGCGATTTGTATGGCTCATGCACCGGCACACGCTTGTAGAGCTTGGCTGCCCAACCACCGAGGGCGCCGGTTTTTTCCACCAGCACCACCGGGTAGCCGGTCTTCGAGGCCTCGATTGCGGTAGTCATGCCGGTGACGCCGCCACCCACCACCAGCAGGGTCTTGCTGGTGCCGGTGTTGGGATTGCCGGCGGGCGCGGTCATCGCCTTCACTTCGGCGCAACCCATACGGATGTAGTCTTCCGCCATTTCCTGGGTGGTTTCGCGCGCCTCGTCGGTGTCAGGGCGAATCCAGATCACGCCTTCACGCAGGTTGGCGCGTGCCACCGCGTTTTCAGGGAAGTTGAACGCCTCGGTCTTGGCGCGCCGCGAACAGGCGCCGATCATGACGTGGGTGACGCCCTCGTTGGCGATGTCGTTCTTGATCATCGCCACGCCGTCGGCGTTGCACAGGAAATCGTGCGATTTCGCCAGCGGCACCTTGCCGTCCTTCTGTGCGATCTTGACCAGCGCGTCCGTATCCAGACGCTCGCCCAGCCCGCAGCCCTTGCAGATATACGCTGCGACTTTGATGTCAGCCATTGTTTAAGCCTCCGCCTTTGCTACTTTGTTGACCACCTGGATGGCGCGCAATGCCGCCGCCGTGGCCGATTGCACCGCACGGTTCACGTCCAGCGCATTCGATGCGCAGCCAGCGCCGAACACCGCGCCGTTGGCCGGGTCGGCCTCGATGAAGCCGCTCGAGTCCGCCACCACGTGGCCGGGAATGTTGACGCCCTTGACCGAGGGCTCCATGCCCACCGCCAGCACCACCAGGTCGTGCGGCGTGGTGTAGCGCTTGTAGCCTTCGGTATCGACGCCATGGCACACCGGATTGCCGTGCTCGTCTTCGGTGATCTTGGCGACCTTGGACTTGATGAAGCTCACCGTGGGGTCGGCCTGCACCTTCTGGTAGAAATCCTCAAAGCGGTCGATGGCGCGAATGTCGATGTAGTAGATGGTCGACTTGCCGCCTTCCGGATACTTCTCGCGCACGTAATGGGTCTGCTTCAGCGAGGCCATGCAGCAGATGCGCGAACAGTGGCGCAGATGGTTCTCGTCGCGCGAACCGGCGCACTGGATGAAGGCGATGTTCTTCGCCTCCTTGCCGTCGCCGGGACGCAAAATCTTGCCACCGGTAGGGCCGTGGATGTCGGCCAGCCGCTCGAACTCGACGCTGGTGATGACGTTCTTGAAGCGGCCATAGCCGTAGGGCTGAATTTTTGCCGCGTCGTAGGGCTGCCAGCCGGTCGCCCACACCACCGCGCCGGCCTTGACCTGGATCGTTTCTTCCTGCATGTCGAGGTCGACCGCGCCGTACTTGCACGCAGCCTTGGCGCGATCGGCGTCGGGCGTGCCGATAATCGCCGGATCCAGCACATAGCGCTGCGGGTAGGCCATCGCGTTCGGCAGGAACGCCGCCTTGTGCTGGCCGAGGTTGTAGTTGAACGGATCGTCCACCATCGTCTCGACCGCGCGCGCGCACTCGCCGCAGGCGGTGCAGTTCTCGTTCACATAGCGCGGGCGGACCTTGATGGTGGCGGTGTAGTTGCCGGCGTCGCCCTCGATGCCGGTCACTTCGGCCAGCGTCAGCAAGCGTATGCGGGGATTGCCCTTGAGGCGGCGCTGGTTGATCTCCAGTCCGCAGATGGGGTGGCACAACTTGGGAAAGTAGCGATAGAGCTGGGAAGTGCGTCCGCCCAGCGCGGGATTCTTCTCAACCAGAACGACGTTCTTGCCGGTTTCGGCCGCTTCAAGTGCGGCGGTCATGCCGGAAATCCCGCCGCCCACTACGAGTATGGTCTCGTTGGTCGCAACATGCTCCGTCATTGTTTCCTCCATCCGATGGATGCAACGTAATCTGAAACCATCCGGAATACCCTCCCGGACAGCCGGGTTTTTAGCCCAGTGTGAATCCCTGAAATGGTACCCCGAAGGCCGCACATGCCGCCACGGGCAAGTACGCATTTTCAATCGAAGTTTTCTATGTGCGAATAAACGAGGATGTGTGCGGCACGGGTACGCGGGCGGGCGCAGATGGGCCGGGGAGGAAAACGGCCCGTCACCCTCCTCTTCTCGCTTTCAGAGGCCGAACAAGTATATCCCCCTCCCACGCTGTCATGACAACATGACAAGCCACCTGACAACACTGTCAGTTTTCTGAGCGTGGACATAAGGCTAAAATCTATTCCAATCAAGGCAATAAGGCGTTGGCACGCAAGGTGCTTATATCAAGATGCTTTTATCTCAGCACACTTAAGGAAACAAATGACCAAGACAACCCGCATATCTTGCGTAATGGCAGCCGTGCTGCACCTGACTTTTGGCATCGCCATGGCAGCAGACCATCCAGCAGACAATACCGAAGCACAGCACGCTGAACCCACTGCCGTAAACGCCCCTGAAAACCAGTCCACGCCCCAGGAGGAAGCCACCCAAAACTCATCGCAAAGCAAGACACCCGCAACCCAAGAAGTACAAGTAGTACCGGCCAATACCCAACAAGAGCCAAACTGCAATTAATCGTCACGATTGCTTGCCCAGCATAATTCCAGGAGACATACACAATGAAGCTTCGCACCCTATTCGCCGCATCTGCCATTTTTACCGCCCTCGCCACGCCGATGGCGGCAAACGCATTGGATGTCAACATCGCCGCCGGCCTGCCGTCGGTGGACGTGATGCACAACGGCCAGAAAGTCGCGATCACGCGCAATCAGGACCAAAACAACACCATCAATCCTGACTTTGCCAAGACTTCGCGCAAATGCCCGCCCTTCTGCATCCAGCCGGGCGAACTGGCGCCGGGGGTCGCGACCATCGGTGAACTGGAAATCATTCATTATTTGAAGATGATGAGCGACGGCGACACGAGCATCATGGTGATCGACTCGCGCACCCCGGACTGGGTCGCGAAAGGCACGATCCCCGGCGCGATCAACATCCCATGGGACAAGCTCAATATCGGAAAATCCGATCCCATCACCGTTCAGGACATTCTTGAAAAGCATTTCGGGGTCAAGAGCCAGGACGGCTTCTACATGTTCGACAATGCCAAAACCGTCGTCATGTTCTGCAACGGACCCTGGTGCGGCCAATCGCCGACCAACATCAAAGGCCTGCTGAAGATCGGCTACCCGGCTGACAAGATCAAATGGTACCGCGGCGGCATGCAGGACTGGGAAGCGCTCGGCCTGAGCACGGCAAAGCCTTGAACCGACAATAAGCTTACAAAATACAGAGGATGAAATTCATGAAGAAAAATCTGCTCAAGCTTTCTGGTCTTGCCCTGGCGCTTGCCGCCACAATCGGCATGTCGGGCTGCGCCTCCACTGGCAACACGGCCGCCACGCCCGACAAACCCCTGGAAGTCGCCATCGCCGCCGGCCTGCCGTCGGTGGACGTGATGCACAACGGCCAGAAAGTCAGCATCCAGCGCACCCAGAACCAAAACAACACCATCAACCCGGACTTTGCCAAGACCTCGCGCAAATGCCCGCCGTTCTGCATTCAGCCCGGTGTGCTAGCTCCCGGCGTGAAGACCATTGGTGAACTGGAAGTCATTCATTATCTGAAGAAAATGAGCGACGGCGATACGAGCATCATGGTGGTTGACTCGCGCACCCCGGACTGGGTCGCGAAAGGCACGATCCCCGGTGCGATCAACATCCCATGGGACCAGCTCAACATCGGCAAGTCCGATCCCATCACCGTTCAGGAAATTCTTGAAAAGCATTTCGGCGTCAAGAACCAGGACGGCTTCAATATGTTCGACAACGCCAAAACCGTCGTCATGTTCTGCAACGGCCAATGGTGCGGCCAGTCGCCGACCAACATCAAGGGCTTGCTGAAAATCGGCTACCCGGCAGAGAAAATCAAGTGGTACCGGGGCGGCATGCAGGAATGGGAAGCACTCGGTCTGACCACGGTCAAGCCGGCGAAATAAAGCGGCTTCACCCATAAAAAACGGGGCTTCGTGCCCCGTTTTTTATTCCTTCAAACCCCAGTTCCGCCATTAGACATGCGGGGTAACCGGAGGCAGCACCGACGCCGGTGCGGCCTCGATGGTGACGATCTCGAACTGCATATCGGCAAGGTCCGCCATGATGTAGGTGGGCGGTGCGCCGACGCCGCCGACAGTGCCGGGGTTAATCAGCCAGGTGTGGCCGCCCTTGACGGTGGCCACCTGCGCGATGCTGGATTTGTGGTCATGGCCGCAGCACACCAAATCGTAGTCGCCGGTGCATGCGAGCGCGTGCGCATAGTGCGGGTAATGCACCAGGAACAGGTTGCGGTCGGCCAGGGTGAAGGATGCGTCCTGGCCGTGGTAGCGGATCACGCTGTTGGGCTCGGCAGCCAGCCGGCTCATGTTGTAGAGGTCACCTGTGTTGTTGCCGTGGATGACATGCACCGGCAGTTCGTATTTCTGCAGCACCCGCAGCGTGGTCGGCGCGACCACGTCACCACAGTGCAGCACGGCTTCCGCACCGTGCGCCCTGGCGTGCTCAACCGCCGCGCCTAAAAGACGGCGGTTGTCGTGAGAGTCGGAAAGGATGCAGATTTTCATGTGTATGCGAGATTCAAGTTTCAAGACTCAGATTCAAGAACCCGGGAGGCACATCTTGTACCTTGTACCTTGTACCTTGTACCTTGTACCTTGTACCTTGTACCTTGTACCTTGTACCTTGCATCTCAGAACGCCGGCTTGTCCGCCGCGTTGCGATAACGCTCCACGCCGGCCAGGATTTCTGCGCGGGCATCGTCGACGCCGACCCAACCTTCGACCTTGACCCACTTGCCTTCTTCGAGATCCTTGTAGTGCTCGAAGAAATGGGAAATCTGCGCCAGCAAGAGGGCTTGCAGGTCTTCGGGGCGGCCTACGCCCCGGTAGAGGCCGCACAGTTTGTCGACCGGCACGGCCAGCAGTTTGCCGTCCACCCCGGCTTCGTCAGTCATCTTCAGCATGCCAATGGGACGGCAGCGCACCACCACGCCGGTGATCAGCGGGATCGGCGTGATCACCAGCACGTCGACCGGGTCGCCGTCTTCCGACAGGGTGTGCGGGATATAGCCGTAGTTGCAGGGGTAATGCATGGCAGTCGACATGAAGCGGTCGACGAACATCGCGCCGGATTCCTTGTCCACTTCATACTTGATCGGTTCGCCATGGGATGGGATTTCGATGATGACGTTGAAATCGTCGGGCAGGTTACGGCCGGAACTGACTTTGTTAAGGCTCATGGGTGTCACACAAACGAGGAAAGGCGAGCATTATACCCGCCCCCCACCACGCTTCGCTCGCACGCGATTAATCCTATAATCCTTCCATTTGCATGACGTTCTTCTCTTCCACCTTCCAGCCTTCCAGCCTTCCGCGCAACACATCCGGACTGGCCGGCGCAGCCGATGCACTGTACCTGGCCGAGCTGGCGCGCCGCGCCGTGCCGCTGGTGGTGGTGTGCGCGAGCGCGTGGGACGCCAATCGCCTGACCGAGGAGCTGCGCTGGTTCGACCCCGGCCTGCGGGTATGCGCTTTCCCCGACTGGGAAACCCTGCCCTACGACAGCTTTTCGCCTCACCCTGACCTGATTTCCGAGCGGCTGGCGACGCTGTACCAGATTTCGCGCGGCGACTTCGACATCGCGGTGGTGGCGCTTCCCACCGCGCTGTACCGGCTGGCGCCGCCGGCTTTCCTCGCCGCCCACACCTTCTTCCTCAAGCAGAAGGACACCCTCGACGAAGCCGCTTTCCGCGCGCAGATGGCGCTGGGCGGCTACACCAACGTCAACCAGGTCTATACGCCGGGCGAGTTTTCGGTGCGCGGCGGCCTGATCGACCTGTTCCCCATGGGCAGCGCCCTGCCCTACCGCATCGACCTGTTCGATAACGAAATCGAGACGCTGCGCGCATTCGACGTCGACACCCAGCGCAGCATCTATCCGGTGAACGACGTGCGGCTTCTGCCCGCACGCGAGTTCCCGCTCGACGAGGCCGGCATCACCCGCTTCCGGCAGAATTTCCGCGAGCGCTTCGAGGGCGACCCCTCCAAATCCAAACTGTACAAGGATGTCAGCAATGGCTTGGCGCCGGCCGGCATCGAGTACTACCTGCCGCTGTTTTTCGAGGAAACGGCGACGCTGTTCGACTACCTGCCCGCGCAGACAAGATTCGTCAGCCACGGCGCGCTGGACCCCGCCGGCCAGGCGTTCTGGACCGACGCGCAAAGCCGCTTCCGGCTGCTGGCGGGCGACAAGGATCGCCCGCTCTTGCCGCCCGCCGAGCTGTTTTTGCCGACCGACGCCTTTTTCAGTTTGGCCAAGGCCTATGACCGACTGGACGTGGAGCAGACCGGCAGCGGGCTGGCCCGTCCCGTTCCGCCCATTTCAGTGGACCGCCGCGAAGCGCACCCGGTCGCCAAGCTGCGGGGGTTCATCGACAGCTTTCAGGGCAAGGTGCTGATCGTCGCGCCGTCTGCCGGACGGCGCGAAACCCTGCACGAATACCTCGCCGAGCACGGCCTTAACGCCATTCTGTGCGAGGGCTGGGCCGACTGTCTGCCACGCGCCGAGCGCATCCTGCTCACGCACGGCCCGCTGGCCGAAGGTTTCGTCTCGGCCGACGGTGCGCTCGCCGTCATCACCGAAACCGAGCTCTACGCGATCCCGCCGAAAACCCGGCGCGCGCGCGAGGCCCGGGCGACACAGATCGACAACCTGCTGCGCGACCTCTCGGAGCTCAAGCCCGGCGACCCGGTGGTGCATGCGCAATATGGCGTCGGCCAGTACCTCGGCCTTGTCAACATGGACCTTGGCGACGGCGATACCGAGTTCCTGCAGCTCGAATATGCCAAGGGCGACAAGCTCTACGTGCCCGTCGCCAACCTGCACCTGATCTCACGCTATTCCGGCGCCGGCGAGGGTGCGGCGCCGCTACACAGGCTGGGCACCGACCAGTGGGAGAAGGCGCGCCGCCGCGCCATGCAGGCGGCGCGCGACACCGCCGCCGAACTGCTCAACCTGTATGCGCTGCGCGCGGCGCGCGAAGGCCACGCATTCCAGTTCTCGCTGCACGACTATGAGGCCTTTTCCGAGGGCTTCGGCTACGAGGAAACCCCCGATCAGGCCGCCACGATTGCAGCCGTGATGGCCGATATGCAGTCGGGCAAGCCGATGGACAGGCTGGTGTGCGGTGACGTCGGCTTCGGCAAGACCGAGGTCGCGCTGCGCGCCGCCTTCATGGCGGTGATGGGCGGCTACCAAGTGGCGGTGCTGGTGCCGACCACCTTGCTCGCCGAGCAGCATTTCCAGAGTTTCTCCGACCGCTTCTCGGCCTGGCCGGTGAAGCTCGCCGAGCTGTCGCGCTTTCGCAGCCCCAAGGAGCAGGCCGAAGCGCTGCAGGCGCTGGCGGACGGCAAGCTCGACATCGTCATCGGCACCCACCGGCTGATCCAGAAGGACGTCAAGTTCGCCCGCCTTGGCCTGGTGATCCTCGACGAGGAGCACCGCTTCGGGGTGCGCCAGAAGGAACAACTGAAGGCCTTGCGCGCCGAAGTCGACGTGCTGACGCTGACCGCTACCCCGATCCCGCGTACGCTGGCGATGTCGCTTGAGGGCATCCGCGATTTTTCGGTGATTGCCACCGCACCGCAGAAGCGGCTGGCAGTGAAGACGTTCGTGCAGTCGTTTTCCAACGGGCTGATTCGCGAGGCGGTGTTGCGCGAACTGAAGCGCGGCGGCCAGGTGTATTTCCTGCACAACGAGGTCAGCACCATCGAGGCCATGCGCGAGCGGCTGGAAAAGCTGTTACCGGAAGCGCGCATCCGCGTCGGCCACGGCCAGCAGAGCGAGCGCGAGCTGGAACAGGTGATGCGCGATTTCTACCAGCAGCGCTATGACGTGCTGCTGTGCACCACCATCATCGAGACCGGCATCGACGTCCCGACCGCCAACACCATCCTGATCAACCGCGCTGACAAGTTCGGCCTGTCGCAGCTGCACCAGCTGCGCGGCCGGGTTGGGCGCTCGCACCATCAGGCCTTCGCCTACCTGCTGGTGGACGAGGATCGCACCCTCACGCCGCAGGCGAAAAAACGCCTGGAAGCGATTCAGATGATGGAGGAACTGGGCGCCGGCTTCCATCTCGCCATGCACGACCTGGAAATCCGCGGCGCCGGCGAGGTGCTGGGCGATAAGCAAAGCGGCGAGATCCTCGAAGTCGGCTTCTCGCTCTACAACGACATGCTCGCGGGGGCGGTGGCGAGCCTGAAAGCCGGCAAGGAACCCGACATGAGCCAGCCGCTCGGGGTGGTGTCCGAAATCAACCTGCACCTGCCCGCGCTGCTGCCGGTGGACTATTGCCCAGACGTGCACGAGCGGCTGGTGCTGTACAAGCGGCTGGCGAGCTGCCATACCCCGGACGAGCTGACGCAGATGCAGGAGGAACTGGTCGACCGCTTCGGCGACCTGCCCGATACCGCGCGCGCCCTGCTGGCGGTGCACCGCCTGCGCATGTCGACCCGCGCCTACGGCATTGTCCGGCTGGACGTATCCGGCGAGGGCATGAGCGTGCAATTCGTCCCCAACCCGCCCATCGATCCGGGTAGAATTATTCAGTTGATCCAGGGCAAGGCCGGATACCGGCTCGCCGGTCCCGACCGGCTGAAACTGACCACGCCCCTGCCCGATGTCGCCCGGCGTGTCGGTGCAGTGAACGCCTTCCTGGCCGCGTTGGGTCAACCCCTGGGCGAACCTATTACTTCCGCAAAATAAATAATCTTATGAACCTGATCCAGCCTTTCGCCGCCCTCCGTCCCGCATCGGGACGCGCCAACGATGTCGTCGCGCCGCCTTACGACGTGCTGTCGACCGAGGAAGCGCGGGAACGTGCCAGCGGCCGCCCGTGGAGCTTTTTGCATATTTCCAAGCCGGAAATCGACCTTCCCGCCGGCACCAATCCCTACGCGCCCGAGGTCTACGCCAAGGGCGCCGAGAATCTGCAGGCCATGATCCAGGCCGGCGTGCTGGCGCGCGATCCCGCGCCCTGCTACTACGCCTACCGCATCGTGATGGGCAGCCACAGCCAGACCGGCATCGTGGCGGCCGCCTCGGTGGCCGACTACGACACCAACCGCATCCGCAAGCACGAATTCACCCGCCCCGACAAGGAAGACGACCGCGTGCGGCAGATCGATGCGCTCGATGCCCAGACCGGCCCGGTACTGCTGGCCTACCCCGCCGCGCCCGAAGTCGATGCCATCCTGGCCGAGGCCTCGGCGGGCACGCCGGACTCCGATGCCGAGCTCGACGGCGTGCGCCACACCCTGTGGGTGATCCGCGATCCCGCGATCCAGGCGCGCGTCACTGCCGCGTTCAACGCCATGCCCGCGCTCTACATTGCCGACGGCCACCACCGCTCGGCATCGGCGTCGCGCATCGCTGCCGCACGCCGTGCCGCCAACCCCGGGCACACCGGCAGCGAGCCCTTCAACTTCTTCCTGTCGGTTGTTTTTCCCGCGCACCAGATGCGAATCCTGGACTACAACCGGGTCATCGCCGACCTCAACGGGCTCTCCGCGCAGGCTTTCCTCGAACGCGTGGGCCTCGCCTTCGGCGTCGAACCTGCCGCCAGCGCGGTCAAACCCGAGCGTCCGGGCGTTTTCGGCATGTATCTCGACGGCAAATGGTACCGCCTGAGCATCCGCCCCGAGCTGATTCCGGCCGATCCGGTGGGACGCCTGGATGTGAGCCTGCTGCAGAACAACCTGATCGCGCCCATCCTCGGCATCACCGACCCGCGGCGCGACAAACGCATCGATTTCGTAGGCGGCATCCGCGGCTTGCCCGAGCTTGAAAAGCGGGTGAACAGCGGGGAGATGGCGCTGGCTTTCGCGCTCCACCCCACCCGCATGGAAGACCTTATGGCGGTGGCCGATGCCAATGAGGTCATGCCACCCAAGTCCACCTGGTTCGAGCCCAAACTGGCGGATGGGCTGGCGTCGCATATGCTGGTGTAAATCAGTGCTAAGGTTTTCCGGATAGATGCCGTATTACCATCTAATAAGCAATATCCGGAAAACTGGCCAACAGGTACCATGCCCGTGAAAATCGACAAACGCATCACCCCGCCCGCCGCTGCCAAAACTTCTGCCACCAAGGGCAAAGGGGGGGGCAAGACGTCCGCCTCCACGGCGGGTGGCAGCGATTCGCTGACGCTGACCGAATCGAGCACCCGTGTCCGTTCGCTGGAAGCCCAGCTGGCTGCGGTCGATGTCACCGACATCGGCAAGGTCGAAGCGGTCAAGGCGGCCCTTGCCGACGGCTCCTTCACCGTCGATGCCGAAGTGGTGGCCGACCGCCTGATCGATCACACCAAGGAAGCCCTGCGCAAGCGCCCGCGCAAGAAATAATCCCGACCACACCGACAGGCCCGCGGTGCGAACCGCGGGCTTTTGTTTTTCAACTGGAATAAAATCAGGCTTCGAATGTTCTTTCGGGGTTCAGCACATGAGCGAAATCATTTTGTCCGTGACCGGCATGACCTGCGGCGGCTGCGTCAACAGCGTGCAGAAGGTGCTGGCGGCCTTGCCGGGCGTGCAGAGCGTCGAGGTCTCGCTGACGCCCGGTCAGGCGCGCGTGGTGGTCGACCCCACCCGGATTGACCGCGCTGCGCTGGCGCAGGCCGTCATCGATGCGGGATTCGGCGTAGGCGACTGATCCGCCTGCCGGCCCGTACTCAGGATTTCCCGCACAGGCTCTCCAGCGGCTCGGGGCAGTGCACCCAGTTGCCCTGCACATAATCCACCCCGATCTCGCGCAATACGGCCAGCGTCTGCTCCGACTCGACATATTCGGCCACGGTCTTCAATCCCATCTGGTGGCCGATGCGGTGGACCGCCTCGACCATGGAGCGGTCGATGGGATTGGTTGTGATGTCGCGAACGAATGCGCCATCGATCTTGAGGAAATCCACTTTCAGGTTCTTCAGATAGGTGAAGGACGACAGGCCGCTGCCAAAATCGTCGAGCGCAAAGCTGCAGCCAAACTCACGCATGGCGTCGATGAATTCGTTGACGACCGCAAGGTTGCCGATGGCCGCAGTTTCGGTGATTTCAAAGCACAAATGTGGCCCCAACGCGGGATTTTCCTGCAGGCACTTCAGCAACATGCGGCGGAATTCTGGGTCCTTCAGCGACGCACCCGACAGGTTGATTGCAAACAGGCAATGCTGCTCGCGTTTTGCCGCCAGATACCGCTGGCACACGCGCAGCGTTTCCTCGATCACCCAGCTGTCGATGGAGGGCATGATGGAATAACGCTCGGCCGCGGGTATAAAAGCCATCGGCAGAATTTCACTGCCGTCGTCGTCCACCATCCGCAACAGCAACTCGACATGGCAGGGGGGCGCCCCTACGCTATCGGTGCGGCGAATTTCCTGCCACGACAAGCGCAGGCGACCTTCTTCCAGCGCCCCCTGAATGCGCGTCACCCACCGCATTTCGCCGCGATGGCGCACCAGATCGTGGCCGCTGCTTTCATAAACATGAATCTGGTTGCGCCCGCGGTCCTTTGCCACATAGCACGCGGCATCCGCCGCCGACAGCAGGGTCGCGGCGGTGCCGCTGTCGCGGTTGATCGCCACCATGCCCGCGCTCATGCCGACGGCGAAAATGCGGTCGCCCCATTTGAAGCGGAAGCGCTGCACTTCGGCGCGGAACGTATCCGCCACCACAAGCGCATCGGGAATGCTGCAATTTTCCAGCAGCAGGGCGAATTCGTCGCCGCCCAGGCGCGCCAGGGTGTCGCGTTCGCGCAGATTGCCTTTCAGCAGCAACGCCAATTGGCGCAGCAGTTCGTCGCCCGCCACATGGCCGCACGAATCGTTGATCACCTTGAATTGATCGAGGTCCATGTAGCACAGCGCGTGCTCCCGGTTCTGCTGCAGGGCCGACAGCAGCGTGCGCTCCAGCCGCTGCTCGAACTCGCGACGGTTGATCAGCCCCGTCAGCGCATCGTGGCTGGCCTGATAAACCAGGCGCGCGGTAGCCTGGTCGATCTTTTCCTGCATCTCATCCTGCATCGCCTGCAAATGGGTCGCCATGTAATTGATGCCGCGCTGCAGCGAACCCAGCTCGGCCCGTCCGGTCTGCTCGACCCGCTCGTCAAGGTGGCCCTCGCCGATGCGGCTGACCGTGTGGGTCAAGGCCAGAATCGGCCGGGTGATCTGGCGCCCGATGCGCCAGGCGAGATAGAGACTCACGCCCAGTCCGGCCAGCAGAACTGCCAGGCTGCGCAGAATGGCCTCGCGCTGGCTCTTGAACGTGGCGCTGCGCGAAACGTCCAGGCCCACCCACCCCAGCAGCCGGGTCTGCGTGCCCGGCTGCGCGGTGCGCTCGTCCACCAGATTGAAATCGTCCACCATCACCTCGGTACGGGTGATCGGCGCGTAGTACACCAGGCGATCCGTGTATTCGATCTGATGGATGCGCTCGGTGGGCAGCCCGCCCTGCGCGGGTTCCGTCCAGGCGCCCATACCGACTTGCGACAGCGCCTGACCGTTATCGGCAAATACTGCTACCCCACGGACGTCAGGCTCGATCGCCACTTTTTCGAGCAGGGTCTGCAATACTTCGATATTGCCTGCGGCGACGCCATATTCCGCTGCCGGCGCGAGTTGGCGGGCAATGGCCACGGAACGGTCGCGCAGCGATTGATCGAGATCGTCGATTTTCCCGGCGATGAGCTGGAACAGCAGCAGCACGCCGATGATGGCCATCGGCACCACGGCCAGGCCAATGACACGCCCGCGTATCCCCAGTGAAGTCGTCATCAATATCCCCCGCCCAAACGTTTTTCCAGCTCGGCTTCCGGCGGCAAAGTGAAGCCGAGCGAGCGCGCCACCTGTTCGTTGATTGAAATGCTGAAATAAGCGGGGTACGCGGGTGGCGGAAGATTCACCGGCACGTCCTGAATGGCGCCCTTCACCCATTCGGCGGTCTGCCGACCGATTTGCGCCGGACTGGAATGCAGCGACAACAGCGCCCCCGCCCGCGTCAACGAACGCGAATAGCCCAGAACCGGGACACGGTAACGATAGGAAGTCAGAAAAAGGCTTTGTGCGGTGTTGCGATTGAATATCAGCGGATCGGGCACCGCCAATAGCAATTCAGCATCCGACAATACGTTTTCGAGGGCCGTGATCAGCCGCTCCTCGCCGGACAGCGTGACATGCACCAGACTGAGCCGTGCCTGCAAGGCTTCGTCCAGCTCGCCCACCAGGCCACTTTGTTCGGCGCTCACCAGCATTCCCACGCGCCGCACCTCGGGGAAAGCCTGACGAATCAGCCGCACCTGCCGCTCGAAGGGCTGATCGAGATAGATTGCCGAGGCGCCCCGGCCACCGCTGTTGCTCAGGCGGGCACGCCCGGTTTTGACGTACCATGCGCGCGGCACCAGCACCGCCAGTACCGGTGGCCGAACCGGCAACGCGGCCAGCGACTCAGCCGCGCGCACCCCCACTGCAACGGCCAGACGCGACTCATTCAACGAAACCGCATTCAATCTCTCGGCGTACACCTGGATGACTTCGTGGGAGGTGTCGTCAAGATAGGCGCGGATGACCTGATAGACTTCCTGATACGGCGCCGAATCGTCGCTCAATACCACCGTCACCCGTGCAGCGACGGCCTGTGCCGACACCAGGAGCAGGCAGGCGCACGCCAGCCCCAGTCGCACGATGCGCTGGAGGGTAGTCCGTCTGCGCGACAACCCATCCGTCAACTTCCCTCCTGCTCCATGCTCCACAGGCAGGCGCCCTTGCTTTCCTGGGCGATGGCCCCGAGCAGGCTGGCATGCGCGGCCAGTTCATCAGCCGACGCCTGCAACAGTACGGCCTTGGGGCGCGCGCGCGCGGCCACCTGATCGGCCTGCGCGCCGCGCACCTCCAGCCCGATCGACAGGCTTTCCTGCCCGCGCGTCAGCGCCAGGTACACCGCCGCCAGAAGTTCGCAGTCCACTAATGCGCCGTGCAGCGTGCGCGCCGCGTTGTCCACACCATAGTGTTTACACAGCGCATCCAGGTTGTTGCGCTGGCCTGGGCGCAGCGCCTTGGCCATCGCCAGGGTATCGGTCACGCCGTCGCACCAATTGGGCAGCAGCGCCATGTCGAGCAGACGCAGTTCCATGTTGAGAAAGCCGACGTCGAATGGCGCATTGTGTATAACGAGTTCGGCGCCCCGAATGAAGTCGACGAACTCGTGCGCGATGTCGGCGAAGCGCGGCTTGTCCTGCAGGAATTCGGGGGTGATGCCGTGCACCTGCATCGCCCCGGCGTCGATGTCGCGATCCGGATTCACATAACGATGCAGGTGGTTGCCGGTGAGCCGCCGGTTGACCATTTCCACCGCCGCCACTTCGATGATGCGATGCCCCTGTTTCGGGTCAAGGCCGGTCGTTTCGGTATCGAGAATGATTTGTCGCATGTCAGGACAGTTGCGCCTGCGGCACGCCCTGGTTGGCCAGTTCGTCGGCACGCTCGTTTTCCGGGTGGCCGTTGTGGCCGCGCACCCATTTCCATTCGATGCGATGCAACTGGCTCAAGGCATCCAGTTGCAGCCACAAGTCCTGGTTTTTTACCGGTTTGCCGTCGGCGGTGCGCCAGTTGCGCCGCTTCCAGCCGGCCATCCATTCGCTGATGCCTTTTTGCACGTACTGCGAGTCAGTGTGAACCTCGACCGTGGACGGGCGCTTCAGCGATTCCAGCGCGCGAATGACCGCAGTCATCTCCATGCGATTGTTGGTGGTGTTGGCCTCCCCCCCGCAGATTTCCTTGCGATGCCCGTCCGTCACCAGAAGGGCGCCCCAGCCGCCCGGACCGGGATTGCCCTTGCAGGCGCCGTCACTGTAGATATAAATGGTGTCAGCGTTCACGGCCTACCCGATATTGTTTGAGATTGATGACTTTTGCCGCCGGTGACAACAAGCGTTGTGCAACCGGCGTTTTCCACTGCGGCAAAATAATGTTCATGCCCTGCACGCGCTTCACCGCCTGCAGGAAATACACGCCGCCGCCCATCGCCCACCAGCGGTCGCCGGCAGGCTCCATGAAGCGCAGCCGGCGCAGCCAGGTTTCGCGGTTGATCGGCGGACGGTAGCAGCACATGCTGCCCGCCGCCACTTCGAGTCCCAGCAGGACCATCCAGTCCTTCACCCGCGAAATATTCAGGAAACTGCCGTTCCATGGGTAGCCGCGCTCGCCCCCCTGCAGCGCGCGCGCCAGCCCCCACAGGCTGCGCGGGTTGAATCCGGCCAGCACCAGGCGGCCCTCGGGGCGCAGCACACGCCCGGCCTCGCGCAGCACCTGGTGCGGATTGGCGCTGAATTCCAGCACATGCGGCAACAGCAGCAGATCAAGCGACTGGTTCTCGAACGGCAAAAACATGGGGTCGGCCCGCACCCCGGCCGGGGGTTCCACCGCACAGGTCACGCGCAGCGGAATGCGGCTGTTGCGCAAAAAGTCGAGCTGCGGCAAGCCGACCTGCACCGCATTGAAGCCGAACACGTCCGACACGGCATCGTCGAAATAGCGCTGTTCGCGAAACAGCAAGTGTTGCCCCAGCGGCGTTTCAAACCATCCTGCATCCAGCTTGGATAACATAGCCATCTCTCCTTTCCGGCAGTCCCGACATGTTGACCCTCATTTCCCTGCCCGCGTTCGAAGACAACTACATCTGGGTGTGGCACGACGGCCGTCATGCCGTTGCGGTCGACCCCGGCGATCCGGCGCCGCTGATCGCCTTTCTCGACGCGCATCGGCTTGCGCTGACAACAGTGCTGATCACCCACCACCATCGCGACCATACTGGCGGCAACACGACCCTGCGTCAACGCTATCAATGCGCCATCTACGCACCGGACAACCCGCGCATTCCCGCCGTCACCCATGTTCTGCGCGGCGGCGACGCGGTGGACATCACCGAACCGGGCTTGCACTTCGATGTCCTGGCAACGCCGGGACACACGCTCGATCACCTCAGCTATGTCGGCCACGGCTGCCTGTTCTGCGGCGATACCGTATTCGGCTGCGGCTGCGGCAAACTATTCGAAGGCAGTGCCGCGATGATGGCCGCCAGCCTCGACGTCATTTTAGCGCTGCCCGATACTACCCGGGTCTGCTGCGCGCACGAATACACATTGAGCAATATTGACTTTGCCAAAACCATCGATGGCGACAATCCCGCACTGCTTGAACGCGAACATGCCGACCGCGCCCTGCGCGCACAAAATCGGCCCACCCTGCCCTCCACCCTGGCGCTGGAAAAAGCCACCAATCCGTTCCTGCGCTTTCACGCTCCCGACATGACGGCCTTTGCCGCCCGCTACCTGAAGCGCCCGCATCCCGGCCCGACCGAGGTATTCGGCGCGATCCGCGCCGCCAAGGACGCCTGGGACGGTTGACCGACCCGCATCCGCCCCATTAGGATGGTGCATCGTTGAGTACGGGAGACCAACTTGCCCGGAATCAAATTAAGCCGTCACGGCCTTGCTGTGCTGGCGCTGCTTCTCAGTCATCCAGCGCTTGCCACGCCATCCTCCGCCAGCCCCCCGGCGCTGGATCTCGGCGATGACGGCATTCCTGACCTGGCTTGGCTCGTTGACGGCACCGGTCTGGACGCGGCATCCCTCGACGACGGCCTCATTGACCTGTCCGGCTACGAAACCACCGCCGAAGTCAGCCAGGACGACGTCTGGCAGCGCCTCCGCAGCGGCTTCCGGATCGACGACGCCACGCAAAACCCGCTGATTGCTATCCACGAATCCTGGTTCGCCGCCCGGCCGGAAAACGTGCGCCGTCTGGCCGAGCGCTCGCGTCCCTACCTCTTCCATATCGTCGAGGAACTCGACCGCCGCGACATGCCGATGGAAATCGCACTGCTGCCGATGATCGAAAGCGCATTCAATCCTGCCGCGCTGTCACCGTCCGCTGCATCCGGCATCTGGCAGTTCATCCCCTCCACCGGGCTTCATTACGGACTCAGGCAGGACACCTGGTACGACGGTCGCGGCGACTTCACTGCATCCACGAGTGCCGCGCTCGACTACCTGGGCAAACTGTATCTCGACTTCGGCGACTGGCAACTGGCGCTGGCCGCGTACAACTGCGGCGAGGGCTGCATTGCGCGGGCCATCCGGCAGAACATCGAGCAGGGGCTGCCAAGCGACTACGCCAGCCTGTCCCTGCCGAACGAGACCCGGCATTACGTCCCCAAACTGCTGGCGCTGAAAAACTTGATACGCGAGTCCGAGCGTTACGGCGTCGCCATCGAGCAGTTGCCGGACCAGCCCTACTTCAACCAGGTCACCGTCCATGCCAGCATGGACATCTATTCCGCCGCGCGCCTGGCGGACATGAGCAGCGATGACTTCATCGCGCTGAACGCTGCCTTCCCGCGCAAGCTCATCCGTTCCGACACGCCGGTCAATCTGCTGGTTCCGGTCGACAAAGCCGACACCTTCCAGCGCAACCTGGAAATCGGAAACTGGGATTCCTGGAAGCCCTACCGGGCGAGAAAGGGCGAAAACCCTGCCGACATTGCCAAGCGCTTCGGTGTCAGCCTCGTCCGCCTCAAGGAACACAATTCCCTGCATCTGAAGCGCGGCAAGCTGGCCCGCGCGCAGACCATCCTGGTACCGGTCAAGGGCCGCGACGACCTCGCAGCGCGTATCCGCGAACCGGCACAGCCGGTTCGCTACACTGCCAAGCGCGGCGACACCCTGCACGCCATCGCCCGGCGTTTTGATGTCAGCCTGAGGGAAATCAAGGCGTGGAATCCGGTTTTCAGGAACAGCAGCAAGATCCGCATGGGGCAGGCGGTCGTCGTCAGAAGGCCCTGAAGGGCTTCGATTCAGTCGGGTGCTGGCGGCTCTTCGCGCTTGTCCGACATCACCAGCGCCATACCCACGGCCGCCAGCACCATCCACAATACCGCCGCCCAGATGCCCAGGGCGTCTGACAACGGCCCCATGAAAAACAGCGTCAGCATGGCCACCGTCAGCACCGCATTGCCGATCCAGAAGTTGTGATTGCGTTTACCGGTATTCAATTGACCTCCGTACCAAAAATTCCTAAGTCTGTCCCGCCACCCAGTGGCAGCGCACCCAATGCCCGTCGCCCAGCTCGGTTTGCTCGGGGTAGGTTTGCCGACACACTTCCATTGCATGCGGGCAGCGTGGGTTGAAATGGCAGCCGTCGGGCGGGTTGAGCGGTGATGGCTGGTCGCCCGCCAGGCGAATGATGCCCGGCCCGGTCTGCGCCTCAATGCGCGGCACTGCGCTGACCAAGGCCTGCGTATAGGGATGGCACGGCGCGCGCAGCACGTCGGCCGCGGCGCCGTATTCGACGATGCGGCCGAGGTACATCACCGCCACCTCGTGCGCAAGATAATCGACCACCGCGAGGTTGTGGGTGATGAAGAGGTAGGCCAGCCCCAGGCTGTCCTGCAGATCCTTCAGCAAATTCAGGATCTGCGCCTGCACCGAGACGTCGAGCGCGCTGGTCGGCTCGTCGCAGATCACCAGCCGGGGCGACACCGCCAGCGCCCGCGCAATCGCGATGCGCTGCCGCTGGCCGCCGGAAAACGCATGCGGATAGCGGCCGCCGGCATCGTCCGGCAGCCCGACCTGATGCAGCAGGCGCGCCACCGCGTCGCGGCGGTCGCCGGCCGCGCCGACGCCCAGCGCGTCCATGCCTTCAAGCAGAATATCCGCCACCCGCATGCGCGGATTGAGCGAACTGAACGGATCCTGAAACACCATCTGCGCCTGTCGCCGCAAGGTGCGCGCATTCTTCGCGGTCATGGTCTCGCCGCCCAGCACGATGCGCCCCGCGGTCGGTTCGATCAGCCGCAGCAGCGCCTTGCCCACGGTGGTCTTGCCGCAGCCCGATTCGCCCACCAGCGCCAGCGTGCGGCCCGCCCGGATGTCCAGCGACACGCCGTCGACCGCGCGCACATGGCCCACCGTGCGCTGGATCAGGCCGCGCCGGATCGAGAAATGCACCTTGAGGCCGTCCACCTGCAGCAACGGTTGCGCAGCTTGTTTTACCGAATGTGCGGTGAGCTCGCGCACGCTACGCGCAGGCAAGGCGCCCGCCAGATGGCAGCGCACCCGCTGATCGTCGATCACCTGCCAGCCGGGCGATTCAGCGCGGCAGCGCGCAACGGCATGCGGGCAGCGCGGCGCAAAGCGGCAGCCGCGCATCGGGCCGTCGAGCGGCGGCACCTGGCCGGGAATCGTGACCAGCCGCCCGCCGTCGCCGGGGCGCGGCAGCGCCTCGAACAGCATGCGGCTGTAGGGGTGCTGCGGGCTGGCGAAGAACGCATCGCGCGCGCCCTCCTCCACCAGCTCGCCGGCATACATCACCCCCACGCGGTCGGCGTTTTCGGCCACCACGCCGAGGTCGTGCGTGATCAGCAGCATGCCCATCCGCTGCTCGGCCTTGAGCCTGCGCAGCACGTCGAGCACCTGCGCCTGGATGGTCACGTCGAGCGCCGTGGTCGGCTCGTCGGCGATCAGCAGTTGCGGCCGGCCGGCCAGCGCCATCGCGATCATCACCCGCTGGCGCAGGCCGCCCGAGAGTTCGAACGGATAGGTGTCGAGCCGGCGCACCGCGTCCGGCACGCCCACCGCATCGAGCAGCCCCCGCGCAGCGTCTCGCGCAGCCTGCCCGGCGAGGTTCTGGTGCAGCGCCAGCGCTTCGCCGATCTGTTCACCGACCTTGATGACCGGGTTCAGCGCCAGCATCGGCTCCTGGAAGATCATCGCCATCTGGCCGCCGCGCACGCGCCGCATATCGCGCTCGGGTAGGGCCAGCACATCGGTTTCACCGAGCTGCACGCTGCCCGAGATCACCCGGCCGCCGTCCGGCAGCAGCCGCATCAGCGACAGTGCGGTGATCGACTTGCCGCAGCCGGATTCGCCCAGCAGCGCGTAGGTTTCGCCTGCCGCGACCCGGAACGACACGCCATCGACCACGCGCACCCGACCGAAGCCGGTGACGAGATCGCGCACCTCAAGCAGGGGCTTCATCGACGCCCTCCCAGGCGCGGGTCGAAGGCATCGCGCACGCCGTCGGCAAACAGGTTGGCGGCCAGCACCAGGGTAAACATGAAGGCGAACGCCGCCCCGAGCTGCCACCAGACGACCGGCTCGCGCGCCAGTTCGAGGCGCGCGCCGTTGATCATGTTGCCCCAGCTGTACATGGCGGGATCGACGCCGACGCCGATATAGGACAACACCGCTTCGGCCAGCACCAGGCCGGAGAAATCGAGCACGATGGCGATCAGCACCAGATGGAACAGGTTGGGAAAGATGTGGCGGCTGATGATGCGTGTATTCGACACGCCGAAGGCGCGCGCCGCCTCGACGTAGTCGAGTGTTCTGAGCTTCAGCGATTCGCCGCGCAAGAGGCGCGCAAGACCCGTCCAGCTGGTCACGCCCATGATGAGGCAGAGCGCCAGCAGGCGGATATCGGCGCGCGCGGCAGCGGTATCGAAAATGTCGGGGTTGGATTCGATATAGACCTGCACGATGAGCACCGCCGCCGCAATCAGCAGCACGCCGGGAATCGAATTCAGCACGGTGTAGAGGTACTGGATGATGTCGTCCACCCAACCGCGAAAATAGCCAGCGGCGATGCCAAAACCGATCGCCAGCGGCAGCGTGACCAGGGTGGTGAGGGTGCCGATGACCAGGCCGGTGCGAATGCTCTTAAGGCTGATGTAGAGCACATCCTGCCCGACCTTGTCGGTGCCGAAAACATGGTAGCCCGCGGCCAGCTGCGCCAGCGCGCCGCCCAGCATCAGCAGCAGCGCCACCATGAGGACGACTGTCCGCCCCGGCCAGTTCAGGCCGCCCTGCCGCCACGCCGCCAGCCACGCGCCCACTGCAACCTGCGTCTGCCGCGCCTGCCACCCGGCCAGCAGGCCGAACAGCAGCAGGCTCGCCAGCCCCCCCTGCGTGGCGCCGACGAGCGTGCGGCGGGTGATATCCGGCAGTCGCTCATCCGCGTGTTGCAGGTGCGCGCCGCCGTATTGCAGGCGCGGATAATCGCGCACCGTCGCGCCGTCGCGCTGCACGAATTCCTTGGCGTACAGCTGCATCGCCAGCGGGGCCGAGTAGGTTTTTTCCTGCCGGCTACGCAGCTCGCTCGTCAGCGCGTCGAACACGGACAGCACCTCGACCGAATATTGCGGCGCATCGGCCGGGCTGTCGGTCAGCTGCGCCCGGTAATGCAGCGAGTCGAGCAGGCCGATGACCACGAACACGCCCAGCACCAGCGCCGCCCCCATCGCCATCGGCCGCTGCGCCACCGCCCGCCACGGCGCGCGCAAATGTTCCTGGCGGCGAATCAGCCAGACCAGCACCAGCACCGCCAGCAAGAGCGCGAAGATCAGCGCGTCGGTCCACAGGATCACGGGCTGGATGCTATTCATTGCAGCCGCACCCGCGGATCGACCCACGAATAGGAAATGTCGGTGAGGATCAGGCCAACGATGTAGAGGAAGGAGCCGAGGAACACCATCGCCCGCACCACCGCGAAGTCCTGCGCCTGGATCGCGTCGATGGTGTAGCTGCCCAGCCCCGGGATGCCGAAGAAGGATTCGGTGATGAGGCTGCCCATGAACAGCAGCGGCAGCACCACCACCGCGCCGGTGAGGATCGGGATCATGCCGTTCTTCAGCACGTGGCGGAACAGCACGCGCACCTCGGAGAGCCCCTTGGCGCGCGCGGTGCGCACATAGTCCTTGCCGATTTCCTCAAGGAAAATCGTGCGATACCAGCGCGAACCGCTGCCGATGCCGGCCACCACGCCGACCAATACGGGCAAGAGGATGAATTTAAATCCGTCGATGCCGCCGGCGAATCCGGAGATCGGCAGCAGGTTCCATAATTTGGCAATGAAATACTGCCCGGCGATGATGTAGAACAGCCCCGATATCGACATCAGCACCACGCACAGCACGACGCCCCACAGATCGAGATAGGTGGCGCGGAAAAACACCATCAGCAACGCAAAGGTGATGTTGACCAGCAAGCCGATGACGAACACCGGCAGCGCGATCGCCAGGCTCGGCCCCATGCGGGTGCGGATTTCGTTACCGATGTTGCGGCCGTCATCGCCCTTGCCGAATTCAAACACGAACATCGCAGCCGAGTGCTTGAAGAAAATCGTGTCGGTGAATTGCGCGCTGCCCGTAGCCGCAGCATTCAGCAGCAGCGGCTTGTCGTAGCCGTGTTCGACTTTCCAGCGGTCGATCGCTTCCGGCGTCACGTGTTTGGCGCCGAGCTGCAGCCGCGCCATGTCGTCCGGCGTGTTGACGACGAAGAACAGCGTGAAGGTCAGCAGGTTGACCCCGATCAGGATCGGGATGGCGTACAGCAGGCGACGCAGGATATAGGCCAGCATCAGGCGGTTTTCCTCTCATGCCGCCGCCAGCCGATCACCGCCGGCGCGATGATGGCAACCAGCGCGGCGACCAGCAGGGCGATCGGCCACAGCACCGGCCGGTTCCATTCGGCGCGCCGGCTTGCGCGCAGGTCGGGGTCGATGCGCCGGTACTTGAGCGTGTTGTTGGCCATCAGGTTGGGCTTGACGTTATGCACCCAGCCGTGGCGCAGCCCGAAGGACTTGGGGTAGTAGGCGAAGATCCACGGCGCGTCGCGGCGCACGATCTCCAGCATGGCGTCGATCACCTGCTGGCGCGCGGGTCCGTTGTCCATGTCCTTCATGCGCTCGAACAAAAAATTGAATTCAGCGCTGTCGTAGTTGGCCGCATTCTCGCCGCCGCTGCCCACCTTCTTGTGCGGCCCGTACAGCAGGAACAGGAAGTTCTCCGGGTCGGGGTAGTCGGCGTTCCAGCCCCATTCGAACAGCTGCGCGTTGCCCTTGCGGATCTTGTCCTGGAAGCGGTTGTAGTCGGTGCCGCGCACCACCAGCTGCACGTTGAGCTTGTCGAGCTGCTTCTTCATCCAGTCGAGCCGCGACTTGGCGTCCGGGCCGCTGGCCATGGTGTCGAAATACAGCACCAGCGGTTCGCCCGTCTTCGCGTTGCGCCCGTTCGGGTAGCCCGCCTCGGCCAGCAGTTTCCGGGCGGTCTCGATCGGGCGGCGCTGGATCTGGCCGTCGCGCGCTTCGTACACGTAGGGGTTCAGCCCCCCCACGCCTTCGACATAGCCGAACAGCCCCGGGGGGATCGGTCCCTGCGCGGGAATGCCGCGGCCATTGAGGAAAATCGAAATGAATTCGTCGTAGTCGAACGCGATGGAGAGCGCCTGCCGCAGCTTCTTGCGGTCTTCGCTTAAGCCCCCCACCACCGGGTCGAGCATGTTGAAGCCGACATACCAGATCGAAGCGGATACGGCGGTGATGAGGTGGATATCCTGCTCGCGCATGCTGTCGGTGAGCTGCGGGTCGCCGCCGGAGGTGAACTGCACGGCCTGGTCGAAGCTGTCAGAGCTGATCCCGGAGCTGTCGTAGTAGCCCTGCAAAAACTTGCTCCAGTAGGGAATAGTTTCCTTTTCCAGGCTGTAGACGGCTTCCTCGACAAACGGCAGCGGCTTGCCGGCGTCGGCCAGCAGCCCGGCCCGGCGGTCCTCCTCGCTGCCGTCCGCCGGATAGGCCTCGCCGTGGAAGTGGGGATTCTTCTTCAGCACCATGCGGCGGTTGGGGTCGTTCTCCGCCAGATAGTAGGGCCCGGTGCCGACCGGCTGCCAGTCGAGCGTGAGGTTCCTGTCCGCCATCCCGGGCTGCGCGTAAAAGGCCTCTGCCTCCCACGGCACCGGCGCGAAGAACGGCATCGCCAGCCAGTAGATGAACTGCGGGTATTTGCCCTTGATGCGGATGCGGTAGGTGTGGCGATCCACCACTTCGGCTCCTTCAAGCGGGAAGTTGTCGAGCTTCAACGCCGCATCGGGATCAGCCTTGGCGGATTTTTCAAGCGCCTCGCCCAGCGCCTTCAGGCCGAGAATGTGCTCGCTCATCAGACCGAAAATCGGCGAGCTGAGCCGGGGGTTGGCCAGCCGCTTGATCTGGTACACGTAATCCGCCGCCACCAGTTCGCGCGTGCCGCTGTGCTCGAAATCGGCGATGCGGGTATTTTTGGCAACATCCGCGGCCGCGAGCGCGTGGTAGCGGTAGCGTCCCGCCGCATCGCGCGCAAACGCCGGATGCGGCTGGTAGCGGATGCCGGGGCGGATGCGGATTTCGTACGCGCTCTCGGCGATCGACGCTGCCGGCGCATCGTCCGGCAGCGCTTTTCCGGCGGCGTCGAAATAGCGCGGCCTGGGCACTGCCTCGGCGGTCAGCGGGACCAGCGTGTAGGGACGCTTGAGGAAGTGGTATTGCAGCGGCGGTTCGTAAATCTGCCCGGTGAACTCGACCTCGTTCGAGCTGTAGGAGCGTGCCGGATCGAGATGCTTGGGGCGCTCGGAAAATGCGCTGTACAGCACATTCGCCTCGGCCTGGCTGCCTGGGTAGGGGTTGTTCCAGTTGTCGGAACAGCCTGCCAGCAGGCCTAGCCCCAGCAGGCTCGTCCCCAATAAAATCGCCCCGATGCGCACCATCTCGCAAGTGTACCCAAGCGCGCCGCCAACGTCAGCCGTTATAATCCCGTGCTACACAACTTTCTTCGAGACCATCATGGGATTTCTTGCAGGAAAACGCTTGCTGATCACCGGCGTGATATCCAACCGTTCGATCGCGTACGGCATCGCCGCAGCATGCAAGCGCGAAGGCGCCGAACTGGCCTTCACCTACCAGACTGACCGCATCAAGGATCGCGTCACCGAATTCGCCCAGGAGTTCGGCTCCAGCCTGGTGTTTCCGTGCGACGTCGGCAGCGACGAGCAGATCGACACGCTGTTTGCCGACCTCGGCAAGCACTGGAACAGCCTCGATGGGCTGGTGCATTCGATCGCGTTTACGCCGAAGGAAGCCCTCACCGGCGATTTCCTCTCCGCGGTCACCCGCGAAAACTTCCGCATCGCCCATGACATCAGCTCGTACAGTTTCGCCGCGCTGGCCAAAGCCGCTCTGCCCATGATGGAAGGCCGCCAGGCCGCACTGCTGACGCTGACCTATCTCGGTGCGGTTCGCTCCGTGCCCAACTACAACGTCATGGGACTGGCCAAGGCCAGCCTCGAATCTGGCGTGTATTACATGGCGCAAAGCCTCGGCCCCAAAGGCATCCGCGTCAACGCCATCTCGGCTGGTCCGATCAAGACGCTGGCCGCCAGCGGCATCGCAAACTTCGGCGAGAAGCTCGACATCGTCGCCAAGAACGCGCCGCTGCGCCGCAATGTAACCATTGACGAAGTCGGCAACGCCGCCGCCTTCCTGCTGTCCGACCTGGCCTCAGGCATCACCGGTGAAATCACCTACGTCGACGCAGGCTTCAACACCACCGCCGGCGCCGAAAGCTGACTCGTTTTTCATCCAATAAAAAACGCGCCTCGAAGGCGCGTTTTTTATTGCTGCCCGCAGCCCGGTTTATCTGCCTTCGATCGCATTGGGCTGGATTTTCACTTTCTGGCCGGCGGCAATCAGCGCGACCATCGCCTTCATGTCCGCACGCTGCTGCGCCTGCACGACGCCGGACTCGATCGATGCCAGCAGCATTGGGTCCACCGCAGGCGCCTCCAGCACGCGGCTCACCCGCACGATGCGATATGTGCCGTCAGGGCGAGTAAAGCCGGTGTAGGCAGGCAGCTTGTCGGTGCTCACCCGGAATACCGCCTTGGCGCCGGCGGCATCGAGCACAGCCGAAGGCTGACGCCCGACCACCTGGAAATCCGACCAGTTCAAGTTCGCTTCCTCACCCTTGGCCAGTGCCTGGACCGTAGCCTCACCCTTTTGCGCCAGCAGCCGTGCGCTCAGCGCGGCATGCAGTTTGGCCTCGATTGCCGCCGACACTTCGGCCAGCGGACGCAGGCGCGCCGGGCGATGTTCCACGATCCGCGCAGCCACCAGGGTGCCGGGCTGAAGCTCGATGGCCTCGGTATTCTGCCTGGACTTGATTGATTCCGGGCTGAACAGCGCGGCCGACAGTGCGGGATGGTTGAATGGCTGCGGCGCATTTTTTACCGTCATCCAGCCGCTTTGCTTGACGGTCAGCTTTGCAGCTGTCGCTGCGGGCTGCAGGGAGGTCGCGTTTTCATACACCAGGTTGCTGAAGTTCTCGGCCAGATCGGCAAACACCTTCTGTGCCTGCTGCCTGCGCAACTCATCCACAACCGCCGCACGCACCTCGGCCAGCGGTGCGGTCTGCGCAGGCTCAATGCCATCCAGACGGATGATGTGATAGCCGAAATCGCTTTCCACCGGATCACGGATCTCATTCGGCTTCATACTAAACACGGCATCCTCGAAAGGCTTGACCATCATGCCGCGACCAAAGCTGCCAAGGCTGCCATCCTGTGCAGCCGAGCCGGGATCCTGCGATTCGGTGCGCGCCAGTTCGGCGAAACGCTCCGGTGCTTTCCGCAGGACTTGAATCAGTTCGGCTGCTCTCGCCTTGGCCTGGGCGCGCGTTGCGGCGTCCGCATTTTTATCGACGGCAATCAGGATATGACTCGCACGACGCTGCTCGGGCTGCCCGAACTGCGCGGCGTTGGCTGCGTAGTACTCCGCCACCGCCTGCTCGTTCACGGCAATGCCTGCTGCCACGCTTGCGATGTCCAGCACCAGATGCTCGGCGCGAATCTGCTCTGGCTCGGTAAATTCGGCCTGGTTGGCCGCGTAATACTGCTCCACGTCGGCAGTCGCCACCTGGACCTGCGACGCCACCGTGGAAGCCGGCAGATCCGCCCAGGCGATCTCGCGCTGCTGCGCCACCAGGCGGGCAATCTGCGTCAGCGAGGTATTCGAGGGGAAGGCCGCGAGCGAAACCGGACTGGTAATGGCCTCGAGCATGAAGGCCTGGCGCAATTCATTTTCAAACTGGGCAGGCGTGCGGCCGTTCTGGCGCAGCACCGCCTCGTAGCGCTGCTGCGAAAATGTGCCATCCTGCTGGAAGGCAGGAATCTGCCCCAGTACCGATGCAACATACGCATCCGGCGCCAGGAACTTTAGCTTTTGTGCTTCCAGCAGGAGCGCCTTACGCTCGATCAGGCTATCGAGCACCTGTTTGCGAAAGTCGGCTGTTTCGATGACGGCGGAATCAAACGCGGGGCCGAGCGTCTCGCGCATGCGGTCACTCTGCGCCTGGATTTCCCGCGTCAGTTCCTCACGCGAAATCCCCACATCCCCGACCTCGGCGATCTTGCCGCCGCTTTTGTCACCCGACATGTAAGAATCCACGCCGAACAGGGCGAAGGTAACAATAATCAAGGCCAGTATGACTTTGGCCAGCCAGCCCTTTGCATGCCTGCGGATTGCTTCGAGCACAGTCTTCTACTCCGAAAAAAATCGCCAGCGCGAATTTTCGCGCACTTTGCGTCCCGCGTCTCGCCTTGCTGTGATGAAGACGCTGTATGAAATGAAAAAAGGCGAACTTGCGTTCGCCTTTTAGATGTTGGCGGAGTGGACGGGACTCGAACCCGCGACCCCCGGCGTGACAGGCCGGTATTCTAACCAACTGAACTACCACTCCCTGGTGCTACAAAAAACGTCGGTGAACAACGTTGCACTGCACAAAATCGACTGCTTGTCCTGATCCCTACTGGTGGGTGCTGAGGGGCTCGAACCCCCGACATTCGCCGTGTAAAGGCGACGCTCTACCAGCTGAGCTAAGCACCCGACGAAGCCAAAGATTCTACAACAGATTCCCGACCTTGCCAAATGCAAACTGCATTTTTTTATTAATTGACGGCGTCCTTCAGTCCTTTGCCGGCGCGGAACTTCGGCACTTTGGCAGCCTTGATCTTGATGGCTGCGCCGGTACGCGGATTGCGGCCCGTGCGTGCGGCGCGCTTGCCGACATAGAAGCTGCCAAAACCCACCAGCGTCACCATGTCGCCTTTCTTCAGCGCTTTCTTGACCGCTTCAACCGTTGCATCCAGCGCGCGGCCGGCAGCAGCCTTGGAAATATCAGCCGAGTCGGCGATGGCATCAATCAATTCGGATTTATTCACGTGTTATCCCCTTCGCTCAAGTGGTACAGGAAAACCCCTGTGGGCGCTTTTATAGCAACCCGTAAAACCTTGTGTCAAGCGGTTTTCCGGGCAGGCACAAAAAAATCCCGCGACTGGCGCGGGATTCCGGGAAGCGGTTAAAAAACACTCAGTGCTTGATAGCCGCGGCGGTGGTTTTTTTCTCTTCCGGCACGGCAATTGCTGGCGTTTCCGCTTCAGGCTCATCCTGCAAGGGCTCGGGCGCATGTTCCAGTGCCAATTCAAGCACCTGATCAATCCACTTGACCGGATGAATGTCGAGCTTGTTCTTGATGTTGTCAGGAATTTCGGTCAGATCCTTGACATTCTCGTGCGGGATCAACACCATCTTGATGCCGCCGCGATGCGCGGCCAGCAGCTTTTCCTTCAGCCCGCCAATCGGCAGAACTTCGCCCCGCAACGTGATTTCGCCGGTCATCGCCACATCGGCACGCACCGGAATCCCGGTGAGGATCGACACCATCGACGTGCAGATTGCGACGCCCGCCGACGGACCGTCTTTCGGCGTTGCGCCTTCGGGTAGGTGGATGTGGATGTCGCGCTTCTGATAGAAGTCGTCCTGGATTCCCAGCTTGCGCGCACGCGAGCGCACCACGGACAGCGCGGCCTGGATGGATTCCTGCATCACCTCGCCGAGTTTGCCGGTCGTGATCATCTTGCCGCGACCCGGCAGCGAGACCGCCTCGATGGTTAGCAGTTCGCCGCCCACTTCGGTCCACGCCAAACCCGTCACCTGCCCCACCTGATTCTTTTGTTCGGCGACCCCAAAGCTGAAGCGCCGCACCCCGAGGTATTTCTCCAGATTGCGCGATGTGACCGAGATTCGGGTCGATTGCTTCTTCAGCAACAAGGCCTTGACCGCCTTGCGGCAGATTTTTGAAATTTCCCGCTCAAGGCTGCGCACGCCGGCTTCGCGCGTGTAGTAACGCACGATGTCGCGAATGGCCGATTCGGCGATAACAAGTTCGCTTTCCTTGATGCCATTGACCTTGAGCTGTTTGGGCACCAGGTAGCGCATCGCGATATTGATTTTCTCGTCTTCGGTGTAGCCCGACAGGCGAATCACCTCCATCCGGTCCAGCAAGGGCGCGGGTAGATTAAGCGAGTTGGCGGTGGCAACGAACATCACGTCGGACAGGTCGTACTCGACCTCGATGTAATGATCCTGGAAGGTGTGGTTCTGCTCAGGGTCGAGCACTTCCAGCAACGCCGAAGACGGATCGCCGCGGAAGTCCTGTCCCATCTTGTCGACTTCATCAAGCAGGAACAGCGGATTTCTCACCCCGACCTTGGTCAGGCTTTGCAGGATCTTGCCCGGCATCGAGCCGATGTAGGTGCGACGGTGGCCGCGAATCTCGGATTCGTCGCGCACGCCGCCCAGCGCCATGCGCACAAACTTGCGGTTGGTCGCTCGCGCGATGGACTGGCCGAGCGAGGTCTTGCCAACGCCGGGGGGCCCAACCAGGCAGAGGATCGGCGCCTTGACCTTGTCGACGCGCTGCTGCACGGCGAGGTATTCGAGGATGCGTTCCTTGACCTTGTCGAGGCCGTAATGGTCTTCGTCGAGCACGCGCTCGGCCTTGACAAGATCCTTGCTGATCTTGGTTTTCTTCTTCCACGGCAGGCCGACCATGGCCTCGATGTAGCTTCGGATCACGGTAGCTTCGGCCGACATCGGAGACATCATGCGCAGCTTTTTCAGCTCGCCCATGGCCTTGGCTTCCGCCTCCTTGGACATGCCGGCCTGCTTGACGCGGCTTTCCAGTTCCTCCAGTTCGGCGCCTTCCTCGATGTCACCCAGTTCTTTCTGGATCGCCTTGACCTGCTCGTTCAAGTAGTACTCGCGCTGGCTTTTCTCCATTTGCCGCTTGACGCGGCCGCGGATGCGCTTTTCCACCTGCAGGATATCAAGCTCGCCTTCCAGCAGGCCGAGCAGATGTTCGAGGCGCTTGTTGACGCCAATCATCTCCAGCACTTCCTGCTTCTGTTCCAGCTTCAGCGGCAGGTGCGCGACAATGGTGTCGGCCAGTCGGCCGCCTTCATCGATGCCCGACAACGAGGTGAGGATTTCCGGTGGAATTTTCTTGTTCAGTTTGACGTACTGATCGAACTGCGTCAGGAGGGCGCGACGCATCGCCTCGACTTCCACCAGTTCTTCGCCCTCGGCGGGCAGGATTTCAGCACGTGCGGAGAGATGGGTCTCGGCATCGGTGACTTCCAGCACACGGGCACGCTGATTGCCTTCGACCAGCACCTTGACGGTGCCGTCCGGCAGTTTCAGCATCTGCAGGACGGTGGCGACGCTGCCAGTGTCGTACAGGTCTTCCGGCGTGGGGTCGTCCTGGGCAGCGGTCTTTTGCGCGACCAGCAGGATGCTTTTGCCGGATTCCATCGCGGTTTCCAGCGCCTTGATCGATTTGGGACGACCGACGAACAGCGGGATGACCATGTGGGGGAACACCACCACATCCCTAAGCGGCAACAGCGGCAGATCGACCTGTTCCTTGGATACGTTGTCGCTCATCATGATTTCCTGGTAAGAGTTGAGGAAAGGATGCGCGGCATTCAACCACGCTCCACCCGTAAAGGGCAGGCCGTGTTTGTAAAGCCGATAAATCGGCAACAACCACGCTCATCCATAATTGGGGGGCATAGATTGGAATTCAAGATGGCTGACAGGTTCCCCGTCAGCCATTCGATGTTCAGGCTCCGGCGGCCAGCGGCTGCTCGCCCTGGTCGGAGTAGATCAGCAAGGGCTTGCCGTCGCCGCTGATCATCCCGTTGTCCACCACTACCTTGCTGACGCCCTTGAGCGATGGCAGGTCATACATGGTATCGAGCAGGGAATGCTCAATGATCGAACGCAGGCCGCGTGCGCCGGTGCGTCGTGCCAGCGCACGCTTGGCGATGGCATTCAGCGCATCCTCGCGGAATTCGAGTTCGACGCCTTCCATTTTGAAAAGCTTGATGAACTGCTTGGTCAGCGCGTTCTTCGGTTCGGTCAAAATCTGCACCAGCGCGGCTTCATCCAGTTCGTCCAAGGTTGCGACCACCGGCAAACGTCCGACAAATTCCGGGATCAGGCCATATTTAATGAGATCTTCGGGCTCGACCTGGTGCAGCAATTCGACGTCGCGCTTGGTTTCATCGACATTCTTGACCTGCGCGCCAAAGCCGATGCCGCCTTTTTCAGTGCGGCCGCGAATGACCTTTTCCAGCCCGCTGAATGCGCCGCCGCAAATGAACAGGATGTTGCTGGTGTCGACCTGCACGAATTCCTGGTTCGGATGCTTGCGCCCGCCCTGCGGCGGAACCGAAGCGGTAGTGCCTTCGATCAGTTTCAGCAGCGCCTGCTGCACGCCTTCGCCGGACACGTCGCGGGTAATCGAGGGGTTGTCGGCCTTGCGCGAAATCTTGTCAATTTCATCGATGTAAACAATGCCCTGCTTGGCCTTGTCGACATCGTAATCGCATTTTTGCAGCAGCTTCTGGATGATGTTCTCGACGTCCTCGCCCACGTAACCGGCTTCGGTCAGCGTGGTGGCATCGGCAATCACGAACGGCACGTTCAACGTGCGTGCCAGCGTTTGCGCCAGCAGGGTCTTGCCGGAGCCGGTCGGGCCGATCAGCAGGATGTTGCTCTTGGCCAGCTCGACCTCGCCAGTGCCGGCGTTGCTGCGCAGGCGCTTGTAATGATTGTAGACGGCAACCGCCAGCGCTTTTTTCGCCTGCCCCTGGCCGATCACGTATTGATCGAGCATGCCACTGATTTCGTGCGGCGTCGGTAAGTCGGAACCCCCGCTCTTTTGGGTGTCGGCCTGCTGGATTTCCTCGCGGATGATGTCGTTGCACAGTTCGACGCATTCATCGCAGATGAATACCGACGGCCCGGCAATCAGCTTGCGCACCTCGTGCTGGCTTTTGCCGCAGAAGGAGCAGTAAAGAAGTTTGTCGCTCGAGCCTTTGTCTGCCATGCCAGTTCCTTGCTTAATTGCCCGATGCTTCGATGCGGCTGGTCAGCACCTTGTCAATCAGGCCGTAGTTCACCGATTCGTCCGCGCTCATGAAGTTATCGCGGTCTGTGTCGCGCTCGATCACGTCAATGCTCTGCCCGGTGTGCTTGGCCAGCATGTCGTTGAGACGGGATTTCAAATAGAGGATTTCCTTGGCGTGGATGGCGATATCCGATGCCTGCCCCTGAAAACCGCCCAGCGGCTGGTGAATCATCACGCGCGAATTCGGCAGGCAGTAGCGCTTGCCCTTGGCGCCCGCGGTCAGCAGGAATGCGCCCATGCTGGCTGCCTGGCCAATGCACAGGGTGGACACGTCCGGCTTGATGAACTGCATGGTGTCGTAGATCGCCAGCCCGGCCGAAACCGATCCGCCAGGGGAATTGATATAAAAATAGATGTCCTTGTCGGGATTTTCTGACTCGAGGAACAGCATCTGCGCGACCACCAGATTGGCCGTGCCATCGTTCACCGGACCCACCAGGAAAATGACCCGTTCCTTGAGCAGGCGCGAATAGATGTCGTAGGCGCGTTCGCCACGGCCACTCTGCTCGACGACCATCGGCACCAGCCCCAAGCCTTGCGGCTCCATGCGCTGGGATCCAGAAAAATCACGTTCAAAATCAATGTGCATCAGGCACGTCCCATCAATTCTTCAAAGGAGGTTGTCACGTCTTCCACTTGGGCCTGACCTGCAACCCATGCTACCACATTCTCTTCCAGTGCCAGGGACTCGATCTCCTGCATCCGCTCCGGGTTCTGGTAGTACCACTGCATCACCTGCTCCGGCTCTTCATAGCTTTGCGCCTGCTCGGCAATCAGGGCCCGAATCTGCTCAGGCTGTGCCACCAGCTTGTGCGCCTGCACGATCTCGGCCAGGATCAGCCCCAGGCGCACGCGGCGCTCGGCCTGTCCGGTAAACATATCGGCAGAAAGTTTCGCGGTCTGAACTCCACGCGACTGCATATCGGCTTCGGTCATTTTCATCAGACGCTCGGTTTCCACCGCCACCAGGCTTTGCGGCAGATCCAGCGTGCTCTTCTGCAGCAACAGCTCCATTACCTGCTCTTTCAGTTTCGACTGCACGCGACGTTTGGCCTCACGTTCCAGGTTGGACTTTACCTCGGCCTTGAGTTTCTCGACGTCGCCGCCTTCAACCCCCAGCGCCTTGGCAAATTCCGCGTCCACCGGCGGCAGCACGGGGGCCTGCACGTCTTTGACCTGCACTTCGAAATGCGCGACCTTGCCGGCGAGGTCCTTGGCAGGGTACTCCGCCGGAAAGGTCAGGTCGAAGCCCTTGCTGTCGCCCGCGTTGATGCCGATCAGGTTCTGCTCGAATTCTTGCAGCAGACGGCCTTCGCCGATCACCGCGGCGAAGTCTTCGCCGTTTCCGCCTTCAAATGCTGCGCCATCGACCGTGCCCTGGTAATCGAACTTGACCAGATCGCCCTCTGCCGCCGCCCGATCGGTGGTTTCGAACGTGCGACGCTGCTTCTGCAGCACTTCCAGCGTCTTCGCCACATCGGCCTCTCCCAAGTCCACGACCGAACGGTTGATCTTGCCCGAACTCAAATCGTCGATCTTCACTTCAGGATAGACCTCGAAGCTGGCGCTGAAGGTCATTTCTGTCGTGTCCGTCTGCCCCGCTTTCGGCTCGAATCGCGGATAGCCCGCAATTTTCAACTGATGCGACTGCACCGCCTCGCCAAAACGTGTCTGCAGGGTTTCGCCCAGCACTTCCTGGCGCACGCCGGAGGCATGCCGGAGCGCCACCGCGGCGAGCGGCGCCTTGCCGGGACGGAAACCATCCATCTTGACGTTGCGTGCCAGGCGCTTAAGACGGCCCTGTACTTCGGTTTCCAGCTGGTCCATGGGCACGCTGATGTCCAGGCGGCGGACCAGTCCTTCGAGAACTTCAAGATTTGCTTGCATCAAAATACTTCCTGGCTGAATTTTAAGGATGGGTGAAGAGCAAAAAACCGATGGTGCGAAAGGGGGGACTCGAACCCCCACGCCTTGCGGCGCTGGAACCTAAATCCAGTGCGTCTACCAATTCCGCCACTCTCGCGGCGTGGCCGCAAAACTATCGACTAATAAGTGTAATATAATCAATACGATGCTGTCACCCAAGCGAACCCGGCATCCCACCTAAGTCATTATTCCCATTCCGTTTTTTTGTTGCCGGTGCCGGTCGATCATTACGAAAATTTCCCCGTTGCGTCCTGGTTGCTGCCCAAACGGCTGCGCCAGCCGGTCGAAGCCATCTACCGGTTTGCCCGCAACGCGGACGATATTGCCGACGAAGGCGATGCCCCCACAGCCACGCGCCTGGACCAGCTGGCGGCCTACCATGCCGAACTCGACCGCATCGAGCACGGCGAGCCCTCCCACCATCCGGTTTTTGTTCTGCTTGCGGCCGCCATTCGCGAGTACGCCATCCCGCTATCGCCGTTTCGCGACCTGCTGTCGGCCTTCGCGCAGGACGTCGAAAAGACCCGTTACGTTAATTTCGGCGAGATCATGGACTACTGCCGCCGCTCGGCCAACCCGGTGGGACGCCTGATGCTGCACCTGTATGGCGACCGCGATCCGCGTCACCTGGCCTATTCGGATGCCATTTGCAGCAGCCTGCAACTGATCAACTTCCTGCAAGACATCGCGGTCGATTACCGGAAAGACCGCATCTACCTGCCGCAGGACGAGCTGGACGCACACCGCATCAGCGAAACGCAGATTGCGCAGGGCGACACGCGCGGCCTGTGGCACATGATGATGCACAAACAAATCGAACGCGCCCGCAAGTTATTGCAGGCCGGCGCCCCGCTCGGCCGGCAACTCAAGGGGCGCATCGGGCTTGAGCTGCGCGTGACCATCCTCGGCGGCGAAACCATCCTGCGCAAACTGCACGCCGACCCCGGGTGCGTGTTCCACAACCGTCCGGTGCTGACCAAAAAGGACTGGGGCGTCATGCTCGGACGCGGGATTTTTTGAACATGGACGCCCATCAGTATTGCCAGGAACGCGCCGCAGCCAGCGGCTCCAGCTTCTACTACAGCTTCGTCCTCCTGCCGCCCGAGGCGCGGCGTGCGATCACCGCGTTTTACGCCCTGTGCCGCGAACTCGACGATGTGGTGGACGAATGCCACGAACGTCAGGTGGCCGAAGCCAAGCTCGACTGGTGGCGCGGAGAAATCACGCGGTTTGCCGCCGGCGTGCCGGAGCATCCGGCGACCCGCGCCCTGTTCGATACCCAGCCAGGCCGCAACGCGCCCCCCGCCCTGCTGCTGGAAATCGTCGACGGCATGGCAATGGATCTCGACTGCCTGCGCTACCCCGATTTCAAGTCGCTCAACCTGTACTGCTACCGCGTGGCCGGCGTGGTCGGTGAAGTGGCGGCAGCGATTTTCGGTGGACCGCGCAGCGAGGATGACCGCGATATCCGCCGTTATGCGCACGAGCTGGGCCTTGCATTCCAGCTCACCAACATCATCCGCGATGTTGGCGAAGATGCGCGGCGCGGACGTATCTACCTGCCGCAGGATGAGCTGGCGCGCTTCGGCGTCGCCGAGGCCGACATCCTGAATGGCCGCAGCACACCCGAATTCCTGGCGCTGATGCAGTTCCAGTTCGAACGCGCCAGCGCACATTACGAAAGCGCTTTCGCTGCCCTGCCCGCCCGCGCGCGCCGCGCACAGCGCCCGGGGCTGGCGATGGCGGCGATTTACCGCACCCTGCTGGACGAAATCCGGCGCGCCGGCTTTCCCGTGCTGAATGCACGCGTCTCACTCACGCCGCTGCGCAAGCTGTGGCTGGCCGGCAGGACCTGGCTGTTTCCATGAAGTCGCGTGTGGCCGTCATCGGCGGCGGCTGGGCCGGTTGCGCCGCCGCGCTGACGCTGGCCGAAGCGGGAGTCGCCGTCACGCTGTTCGAAGCCGGGCGCACCCTGGGCGGGCGCGCCCGTTCGGTCGACATCGAAGGCCAGCCGCTCGACAACGGCCAGCACATCCTTCTCGGCGCCTATGAACAGACCCTGCAACTGATCGACCGCCTGCGTCCCGTCGCCTCCCCCGATGGCCTGTGGCGCCTGCCGCTTGCCCTTAACCAGCCGCCGGATTTCAGCCTGGCCTGCCCGCGCCTGCCAGCGCCGCTGCATTTGCTGGCAGGCCTGCTCGGCGCCCGCGGGCTGGGCTGGCGCGACAAGCTGGCCGCCGCCCGCTGGGCACATGGCCTGCTGAATGACACGGATACCTCCACCCACCTGAGCGTCAGCCAGCTCACCCGCAGCCAGCCCGAAAAACTGCGCCGCCTGCTGTGGCATCCACTGTGCGTATCCGCGCTCAACACGCCGCCGGACTTGGCCAGCGCCAGGGTCTTCCGCGACACGATCCACGCCGCCTTCGGCGCACGCAACCATCACAGCGACCTGCTGCTGCCGCGACGCGACCTGACCGCGCTGTTTCCCGCGCCCGCAGCCGCACGAATCATCGAACTCGGCGGTGAAGTGCGTCCGTCCTGCAGGGTAACCACGCTCGACGCCGCAGCGGACGCCGTCACCGTCGGAACGCGCGATGCATCGATGGCCTGCAGCCACGTCGTCCTCGCCGTCGCGCCGCAGCACCTGGCGGGGCTGGCTGCTGCGATTCCGCAACTCGAACCCGTGTTGCATGGGGTGGCGGCCTTTGCCTACCAGCCGATTGCCACCGCTTATTTCCAATACGATCCAGCTTTTCGACTGGAAAAGCCGCTGTTCGCCCTGACGGATGGCCCGGTACAGTTCGTTTTCGACCGCGGCCAAAGCCATGGCCAGCCGGGCTTGCTGGCGCTGGTTGCCAGCGCCGCGACGAATCTGCCAGCGGACTGGATGGATCTGGCCGCCGCCCAGTTGCAGCGGATTGCCCGCCCCGGCCCGCCACGCTGGCGCAAAAGTATCGTCGAAAAACAGGCGACTTACGCCTGCGTGCCGAACATGGCACGTCCCGCCGTCCGCACCGCGCACCCGCGCATTTTTCTGGCGGGCGATTACACTGCCGGGCCTTACCCCGCTACCCTCGAAAGCGCAACACTGAGCGGAGTACAATCGGCTCGCACCTTACTCGAACAGCTATGAAAGACTATTCTCCCCGTCCTGACCTGCTTGCAGGCCGCGTCATCCTCGTCACCGGCGCCAGCTCGGGCCTCGGCCGCGCCGCCAGTCTGGCCTTTGCGCGCCACGGCGCCACCGTCGCCCTGCTGGCACGCAACGAAGCCAGACTCGAAGCGGTGTACGACGAAATCCTGGCCGCAGGCGGTCCGGAGCCTGCGATGTTCCCGTACGACCTCGCCTCTGCCGACGACCGCAGCCTGGAAACGCTGGCCGGCGCCATCGCGCAACACCTCAAGCGACTCGACGGAGTGCTGCACAGCGCGCACCAGTTCTACAGCCTGACCCCGCTGGAACTGCAGACGCTGGAACAGTGGCAAGCCGTGATGCGGGTCAATCTGATCGCGCCGTTTGCGCTGACCCGCGCCTGCCTGCCGCTGCTGAAACAGGCGACGGATGCCTCGGTGGTGTTCACCGGCGAAACGCACGGCCATCAACCCAGCGCCTACTGGGGCGGCTATGCCGTGGCCAAGTCGGGTCTGGAAACGCTCACCCGCATCTGGACCGATGAGATCGGCTCGTCTGCAAGCTTGCGCATCAACACCCTGATCCCCGGTCAAGCCGCGACCACCCTGCGCTCACGCACCCACCCCGGGCTCGCTCCCGAAACCGTGCCCAGCGCCGACGACCTGATGCCGTGGTACCTGTACCTGATGGGCGCGGACAGCCGCGCGGTACGTGGCCAGATTGTGGAATGCCAGACCTGACGCTCGCCGTCCCTATTGTGAAAATCGGCCGCTACGAAATTCTCGATGAAGTAGGCCAGGGGGCGATGGGCACCGTTTACCGGGCACGCGATCCGCTGATCGAGCGTACGGTTGCCATCAAGACGGTACCCATCGCGCAACTGCGGCAGGAAGGCGCCGACGCGGAATCGCGATTCCTGCGCGAGGCACAGAGCGCCGGCCGGCTCTCGCACCCCAACATTGTGACCATCTACGACGTCGGCGAAACTGAAGGGCTCGCCTACATCGCCATGGAGTACCTTTCAGGCGCAACCCTGCGCGATGTCATGAACAAGGGGCCGATACCGCTCGATCTGGCGCTCGACACCGCCACCCAGATGGCCGAGGCGCTGGCCTTTGCCCACGAGCACGGCGTCATCCACCGCGACATCAAACCCGCCAACGCCGTCATCACCGGCCAGCACGGGCGCGTCAAGCTGACCGATTTCGGCATCGCGCATCTCCTCAACAGCGACCACACCCAGACCGGGCAGATGCTCGGGTCGCCACGCTACATGTCGCCGGAACAGGCGATGGGGCGCGAGATCGATGGCCACTCGGATATTTTCTCGCTTGGCGCCGTGTTGTACGAAATGCTCACCGGACAATATGCGTTCGACGGTGATAGCCTGCCCGCCATTGTGTATCGCGTGATCCACGAAACATCGGTGCCGGCCGCGTCCCTGCGCCCCGAATTGCCCGCCGCACTGGCCGGCTTGCTGGCGCGCATGCTGGACAAGAACCCGCAAGCCCGTCCGGACGCCCGCGACGTGGTCAACGCCCTCCATACGCTGGCGCTGGCCCCGGACGCGCCGCAAGCGCCTGCATCACCGCCTTCCAGCCGCACTTCACGCCTGCGGTTCATGCCGGCATTGGGCGTGCTGATCGCCGTGACGCTGCTGATCGCAGTGGGCATCATCGTCATGGACTATTTCATCGCCCCCTCCCAGCAACCAGCGCTCACCCCTACGCCGCCGCTCACCCCCATGCCGCCACTGGCCCCCACGCCGCCTGCCACGGGTGCCTCGCAGGCGGCTGAAGCAGCGGGATCGGACGAGCAGCCTTCATCGATGCCCATTGAAACCGAAAGCCCGGCGCCCAAACCGCCTATCGAACCGGACGAATACCTTGCCGGCCTCGACAAAAAACAGGTTGAACTGCGCATCAAGCGCACCGAGATGCTGCTGCAATACACCGAACAGCATCCCGACGTGATGCAAATCGACCGGCAGCTCGAACAACTTCGCATCGAGCGCCGCAAGTATCTTCAGCAACGGCAGAGAGACTAGGAAAGCCTGCTGAAATTAAAGAATCAAAGCGGAAATCGGGCTGCCAGGCTCCTGGACCGGCTACCAGTTGGTCTCATGCTCGGCGGTCGCCGATACTTTGTGAATGCTCAGGTCGGCGCCGGTGAATTCTGCTTCCGGGTCCAGCCGCAAACCAATGGCGCGCTTCAGGATGCCGTACACCACCAGGCTGCCAAGTGTGGCCACCGCCACGCCGCCCAGGGTTCCGATCAGTTGCGCAGCCAGACTGACGCCGCCCATGCCGCCCAGTGCCTTGGCCCCAAAGATGCCCGCGGCAATCCCGCCCCACGCGCCGCACAAGCCGTGCAGCGGCCACACCCCCAGCACGTCGTCGATCTTCCACTTGTTCTGCGTGACCATGAACATCCGCACGAACAATGTGCCAGCGATCGCACCGGTGGCGAGCGCACCGAGCGGGTGCATCAGGTCCGAACCGGCACACACTGCCACCAGACCGGCTAGCGGGCCATTATGGATGAAGCCGGGATCGTTGCGACCGATCACCAGCGCCGCCAGTGTGCCGCCCACCATCGCCATCAGCGAATTCACCGCCACCAGACCCGACACCGCCTCGATCAGCTGTGCCGACATCACGTTGAAGCCGAACCAGCCCACCGTCAGGATCCACGCGCCAAGCGCCAGAAACGGGATGTTCGACGGCGGGTGCGCCGAAACCATGCCGTCCTTGGTGTAGCGCCCGCGCCGTGCGCCCAGCAGCAGAACGGCTGGCAAGGCGATCCAGCCGCCTACCGCATGCACCACCACCGAGCCGGCAAAATCATGGAAGCGGGCGCCAAAGGTCACAGCCAGCCAGTCCTGGATGCCGAAGTTGCCATTCCAGACGATGCCTTCATAGAACGGGTAAACCAGCCCCACCAGCGCGAACGTGGCGGCCAGCTGCGGGTTGAAGCGTGCGCGTTCGGCAATGCCGCCCGACACGATGGCGGGGATCGCCGCTGCAAAGGTCAGCAGGAAAAAGAACTTGACCAGTTCGTAGCCGTTCCGGGCCGACAGCACCTCGGCGCTGGAATAGAAACTGACGCCGTAGGCGACGCTGTAGCCGATGAAGAAATAGGCGACGGTGGAGACCGAGAAATCGGTGAGGATCTTGACCAGGGCGTTGACCTGGTTCTTCTTGCGCACCGTGCCGAGTTCGAGAAAGGCAAACCCTGCGTGCATGGCCAGCACCATGATGCCGCCGAGCAAAACGAACAACACATCACTGCCTGATTTCAACGCTTCCATGCCCGGCTCCCTATTGAATTGGGACAAGCTGAAGCAAATAGCATTCCGACTACTTAAGCCACTGAATCCAAACGTTTTTACGTGTAACCGCCGGAGGGGATGGCACCACATGAGTGTCTGGCGGTGCATTGCGCACCGCCAAGGTGCATCATTTAGGGTCGCGTGACCCGGATTCAGACTGGCCGGACTCGATGCGATCGAGCTCGGCCTCCATGTCGGACTCGGACATGGGCGTGTACTCCGCTTCGGCTTCCGGCTTGGGCTTTGTGATCATCGAAGCAACGACAATGCCCAGTTCGTACAGAATCCACATCGGCACCGCGAGCATGAACTGCGAAATCACGTCGGGCGGGGTGAATATCGCGCCGATGACGAATGCCCCGACAATGACATACGGGCGGATTTCGCGCAGTTTGGCAACCGACACCATGCCCATCTTGACCAGCAGCACCACCGCAACCGGCACTTCAAAGGTGATGCCGAAGGCGAGGAACAGGGTCATCACGAAATCGAGGTATTTGCCGATGTCGGTCATCACCGCCACGCCTTCCGGCGCCACCCCGACAATGAAACCGAACACCACCGGAAACACCAGGAAATAGGCAAACGCCATCCCCAGCAAAAACAGCACCACGCTGGCGATCACCAGCGGCACGCCGAGGCGTTTTTCGTTCTGGTAGAGGCCGGGCGCGACGAACGCCCACATCTGATAGAACACCCATGGCAGCGCCAGCAGGAAGGCGGTCATCATGGTGACCTTGATCGGCACGAAGAACGGCGTGGTGACCTCGGTGGCAATCATCTGCCCGCCTTGCGGCAAGGCGGCCAGCATGGGCTTGGCGAGCAGTGCGTAGAGATCCTGCGCCCATGGAAACAGCAGTACAAACAACACCACGATCGCAATCACCGCACGCAGCAGGCGGTCGCGCATTTCGACGAGATGCGAGATAAAGGTGTCTTGCGGATTGTTCATGTGGATTTTCCGACGGCTTGGGCGTGCGCCTTCTCCGCCTCGGACGGCGCGGACGTTGCGGAATTCTGGTCGGGTTCTTCGAGCGGCAGGCTCTGCTGCGACGTTTGCGCCGGCTCGATCTGCTTCATCGCGGGCTCAGTCAGCGGACGCTCGCCTTCGGTCTCCGCCATCGCCGCAACCACTTTTTTGACGCTGCTCGCCTCGTCGCGCAAATAGTCGTCGACTGCCGTCGCCTCTCGCTCGACGCCCGACACCGCCGACTCGACCGACGCCTTGAAATCCTGCCCGACACGGCGCATTTCATCCAACTGGATTTCGTTGCTGATATCAGACTTCACGGACGACACATAGCGCTGCATGCGTCCATACAGAAGCCCGGCCGTGCGCGCCACCTTGGGCAGGCGTTCAGGGCCAATGACGACAAGCGCCACCACACCGATCGTGACGAGTTCAAGAAAGCCGAAATCAAACATGGGTCAGATACAAGAGATTCAAGCTGTAATTCGCAAGTCGCAAGGAAAGTCCTGGTACCTGGCATCCTGCAAATTGACGCTTAACTCTTCTGTTTGTCCTTCACGACTTCGACGTCGATGGTCCGGTCACCCTGATCGGCGCTGTCGCCGATCTTGGGTGCATCGTCCTTCACGCCATCCTTGAAACCCTTGACCGCGCCGCCCAGATCGCTACCGATATTGCGCAATTTTTTCGTACCGAAAATCAGCAGCACGACAACCAGAACGATCAGCCAATGCCAGATGCTAAAACTACCCATGGTGTTACTCCTTTTGGTTTTAACTGCGCTTGACGGGGTCCCCGCCGCCAAATACGTGAACGTGAATATGAAACACTTCTTGACCGCCGCCGCGCCCGGTGTTGATCAGCGTCTTGAAGCCGGCATCGAGACCCTGCTCCTTTGCCAGACGCGGCGCCAGCAGCAGCATCTTGCCAAGCAGTCTCTCATGCTCGGGAGTGCAGTCGGCCAGCGTCGCGATATGCAGCTTCGGAATGATCAGGACATGCACCCGTGCGAACGGATGGATGTCCTGAAACGCCAGCACCTCGTCGTCTTCGTAGACTTTGCTGCACGGCAACTGACCGGCAGCGATTTTGCAGAAAATGCAGTCACTCATGTCGGCCCGCCTTTTCAGCCAGCCCGGACAGCCCCTCGCGGCGGGCCAGTTCGTTCAGCACATCCGCCGGCTTGAGTCCCTTGTGCACCAGCAGCACCAGGGTATGAAACCACAAATCGGCGACTTCGTAGATGATCTTTTCGGCCTGGTCGTCCTTCGCCGCCATCACCGTCTCGGTCGCTTCCTCGCCGATCTTTTTCAGGATGGCGTCGGTGCCCTTGGCATACAGTTTGGCCACGTAGGAACTGTCGGGCGAAGCCTGCTTGCGTGCCTCCAGCGTTTCAGCGAGGCGGTCGAGGATGTCGCTCATTTGCGGTAGATCTCGTCGGGGTTCTTCAGCACCGGGGCGGTTGTCACCCAATGTTCGCCGCCCTGGTCATTCCTGGCCAGCTTCTGGAAAAAACAGGAGCGCCGACCGGTGTGACACGCAATCCCGCCAAGTTGTTCAATTTTCAGCAGCACCACGTCGCTGTCGCAGTCGAGGCGGATTTCGCTGACGGTCTGCACGTGGCCGGATTCCTCGCCCTTGCGCCACAGCTTGTTACGCGAACGCGACCAGTAGACGCCGCGACCAGTGCGCGCGGTTTCCTCCAGCGCCTCGCGGTTCATCCATGCCACCATGAGGATTTCACCGCTGGCGGCATCCTGGGCGATCGCCGGCACCAGGCCTTGCGCGTCCCATTTGACGGCATCGAGCCAGTCGCTCACAGCCGCACCTCGATACCGTGCTGCTTCATGTACTTTTTCGCCTCATCGATGCCGTATTCGCCGAAGTGGAAAATGCTCGCTGCCAGCACCGCATCGGCATGGCCTTCCCTGACGCCGTCGACCAGATGCTGGAGATTACCGACGCCGCCGCTGGCGATGATGGGAATGTCGACCGCGTCGGAAATCGCACGCGTCAGTTCCAGGTCGAAGCCGCTCTTGGTGCCGTCGCGGTCCATCGAAGTGAGCAGCAATTCGCCTGCCCCCAGGCTCGCCATTTTCTTCGCCCACTTGACCGCATCGAGACCGGTGGCCTTGCGTCCGCCGTGGGTGAAGACTTCCCAGTGATCGCCCACCCGCTTGGAATCGATGGCCACCACGATGCACTGGCTGCCGTAGCGGTCGGCTGCATCCTTCACCAGCTGCGGGTTCACCACCGCCGAAGTATTGATGCTGACCTTGTCGGCGCCGGCATTGAGCAGGCGCTGCACGTCGCCCACCTCGCGCACGCCGCCGCCGACCGTGAGCGGAATGAACACCTCGGCTGCGACGTCCTCGATGATGTGCAGGATCAGGTCGCGGTCGTCGGACGAAGCGGTGATGTCGAGGAAGGTCAGCTCGTCGGCGCCCGCCTCGTTGTAGCGGCGCGCGATTTCGACCGGATCGCCGGCGTCCTTCAACTCGACAAAATTGATGCCCTTGACCACGCGGCCATGGGTGACGTCCAGACAGGGAATGATGCGCTTTGCAAGCATGGCTGTCCTAATTCAGATCAGACGCCGAACACGCCGCCGGCAAGTTCGTCGGCGAGCTTCTGCGCCTCGACAAAATCGAGCGTGCCCTGGTAGATCGCGCGGCCGGTGATCGCCCCGATGATGCCGTCCTTGGCGACGGTGGACAATGCCCTGACGTCGTCGAGGTTGGTGACGCCGCCGCTGGCGATGACCGGAATCGACAGCGCCTGCGCCAGTCGCTGGGTAGCTTCGATGTTGACGCCGCTCAGCATGCCGTCGCGGCCGATGTCGGTGTAGATAATGGCTTCGACGCCGTAGCCTTCAAAGCGCTTGGCCAGATCGATGACATCATGGCCGGTGATCTTGGACCAGCCCTCTACCGCGATCTTGCCGTCACGGGCGTCGAGCCCGACCATCACGTGGCCGGGGAAGGCATCGCAGGCTTCATGCAGGAAGCCGGGGTTCTTTACCGCGGCGGTGCCGATGATGACGTAGCGCACGCCGTCGTCGAGATAGCGCTCGATGGTGGCGAGGTCGCGAATGCCGCCGCCCAGCTGTACCGGCATGTCGTCGCCCACCGCATCGACGATCGCGCGGATCGCCGCGTCGTTGATCGGCTTGCCGGCAAAGGCGCCGTTGAGGTCGACCAGATGCAGACGGCGCGCACCGAGTTCCTTCCAGTGGCGGGCGGTCGCCGCCGGGTCCTCGGAAAACACGGTGGCACTGTCCATCTCGCCTTGTTCCAGGCGCACGCAGTGGCCGTCTTTAAGGTCGATCGCAGGAATAATTAACATGGCTGATCAGCAGGGTTGCACAGAAAAAATTAGGCGCAGGCAGCGCCGGACATGTCGCAGGCAGAATCGATCTCGCCCGGATTCCAGGTTACAAAATTGCCGAGCAGCGTCAAACCGTCATTCTGGCTTTTTTCCGGGTGGAACTGGACGGCAAATATATTCCCGGACGCCACCGCACAGGTGAACGGGAAGGGGTAATGCGAGAAGCCCGCAATCACCGCGGGCGAGGTCGGCTGCACAAAGTAGCTGTGGACGAAGTAGAAGCGCGCGCCTTCCTCAATCCCTGCCCATAGCGGATGCGGGACCGCCTGATGGACGTTGTTCCAGCCCATGTGCGGCACCTTGAGCTTGTTGCCGGCCGCGTCGACCATCGCCTCGTGCGGAAAGCGCTGCACGGTGCCGGGCAGGATGCCGAGGCACGCAGTATCGCCTTCCTCGCTGTGCTCGAATAGCACCTGCATGCCCATGCAGATGCCCAGAAACGGCTTGCTGCGAGCGGCATCGATAATGACCTGGCGCAGGCCGCGCGCGTCGATTTCGCGCATGCAGTCGGGCGCGGCGCCCTGCCCCGGAAACACCACGCGCCCCGCCTCGGCAATCACCGCGGGATCGGAGGTGACCACCACGTTCGCCGCCGGCGCGACATGCTCGATGGCCTTGGACACCGAACGCAGATTGCCCATGCCGTAGTCGATGACGGCGATATCGACGCTCACAGGGCAGCTCCCTTACTCTGCGACGTGCTCACAGCGCAGCCATGTGTAAATTGAGGTACGTTCACAGCGCACCTTTGGTCGACGGCAGCGCATCGCCCATGCGTGCGTCGGCCTCCACCGCCATGCGCAGCGCGCGGCCGAAGGCCTTGAAAATCGTCTCGGCCTGATGGTGGGCATTGATGCCGCGCAGGTTGTCGATGTGCAGCGTCATCCCGGCGTGGTTGATGAAGCCGCGGAAGAATTCGAGGAACAGGTCGACGTCGAATTCGCCGATACGCGCACGGGTGTAGTCGACGTGGTATTCCAGTCCCGGTCGTCCCGACAAGTCGATCACCACGCGCGACAGCGCCTCGTCGAGCGGCACGTAGGCGTGGCCGTAGCGACGGATGCCCTTCTTGTCGCCGAGCGCCTGCGCGAAGGCCTGCCCAAGCGTGATCCCGGTGTCTTCCACCGTGTGATGGGCGTCGATGTGCAGATCGCCCTCGGCCTGGATGTCCAGGTCGATCAGGCCGTGGCGCGCGATCTGGTCGAGCATGTGGTCGAGAAACGGCACGCCGGTCGCGAGCCTGGATGCGCCCGTGCCATCGAGATTGAGACTGACCGTGATCCGGGTTTCGAGGGTATTGCGAGTGACTTGTGCGGTGCGCATGGCGTCGGGAAATAAGACTGTAAAAGGATTCTAGCAGTTCACGATGGCTTTCAACGCGGCGAGCAGCGCGTCAATTTGTGCATCGTTGCCGACAGTGATGCGCAGGAACGGCGCGATGCGGGCCGGATTCTTGAAATGGCGCACGATGATGCAGCGCTCGCGCAGGCTCGCGGCGAGTTCGGCGCCATCATGCGACGGATGCCGGGCGAAGATGAAATTGGCCGTTGAGGGCAGCACCTCGAAACCCATTTCGGCCATCGCGGATGCCAGCCGGGTACGACTAGCCATTACCCTGGCGCAGAGGGACTCGAAATAAGCGTGATCCTCGATCGAAGCCAAGGCGCCGGCCTGGGCCAGGCGGTCGAGCGGATAGGAGTTGAAGCTGTCCTTGACCCGCTTGAGCGCCTCGATCAGATGCGCCTGGCCAATGGCATAGCCGACGCGCAGGCCGGCCAGCGCATGCGACTTCGACAGGGTGCGGGTGACCAGCAGCTGCGGATAGCGCGCGACCAAGCCCACTGCCGACTCGCCGCCGAAGTCGATGTAGGCCTCGTCGATGACGACGACCGAGTCCGGATTGCCGTCCAGCAGACACTCGATTTCCGGCAGCGCCAGCAGGCGCCCGGTGGGCGCGTTGGGGTTGGGGAAAATCACCCCGCCGTTGGGCGAGAGGTAATCGCCGACCCTGATTTCGAACGATTCCGTCAGCGGAATCTGGCGATAGGCGATCTCGTACAACCCGCAATACACCGGGTAAAAGCTGTAGCTGATGTCGGGAAACAGGATCGGCCACTCGTGCTTGAGCAAGGCCATAAACGCATGCGCCAACACCTCGTCGGAGCCGTTGCCGACGAACACCTGCTCGGCGGCGACGCCGTGCAATGCGGCAATGGCCGCGCACAGCCGGTCGGAACCCGGGTCGGGATACAGGCGCAGCGTGTCGGCGGCTTCCGCACGCACGGCGTCGAGCACCCGCGGGCTGGGGCCGTAGGGGTTTTCGTTGGTGTTGAGCTTGACCAGGTTGGCCAGCTTCGGCTGCTCGCCCGGCACATAGGGCGTCAGGCCGTGCACCACGGCACTCCAATAGCGGCTCATCGGAATAGCGGACTCACTTATGAATCAGGCGATATTCGGCGGAACGTGCGTGCGCCTGCAGGCCTTCGCCGTAGGCCAGCGTGGCCGCGATCCGCCCCAGCGTCTGCGCGCCGGCCTGCGACACGTTGATCAGGCTGCTGCGCTTCTGGAAATCGTAGACGCCCAGCGGCGACGAGAAGCGCGCGGTGCGCGAGGTCGGCAGCACGTGATTCGGCCCGGCGCAGTAATCGCCCAACGCCTCGCAGGTGTTCCTGCCCATGAAAATCGCACCGGCGTGACGCAGCCCGGGTAGCAGCACATCGGGGTCGGCCACCGAGAGTTCCAGGTGTTCCGGCGCAATGGTGTTCGAGATCATTACCGCATCGTCGAGGTCGCGCGTCTTGATCAGCGCGCCGCGGTTGGTAAGCGAGGTGCGGATCACTTCGCTGCGCGGCATCTCTTCGATCAGCCTGTCGATCGCCGCAGCCACCGCATCGAGGTAGGCCGCGTCGGGTGACAGCAGGATCGACTGCGCCATTTCGTCGTGCTCGGCCTGCGAGAACAGGTCCATCGCCACCCATTCCGCGGGGGTATTGCCGTCGGCAATCACCAGAATCTCGGACGGACCGGCGATCATGTCGATGCCCACGGTGCCGAACACGCGGCGCTTGGCCGCCGCCACGTAGGCATTGCCGGGGCCGACGATCTTGTCGACCTGCGGCACGGTCTGGGTGCCGTAGGCCAGCGCTGCCACCGCCTGCGCGCCGCCGATGGTGAACACGCGGTCAACCCCGGCGATCGCGGCGGCGGCGAGCACCAGCTGGTTGTGCTCGCCGCCCGGCGTCGGTACCACCATAATGAGCTCGCCGACGCCGGCGACCTTGGCCGGAATCGCATTCATCAGCACCGACGATGGGTAGGCGGCCTTGCCGCCCGGCACATACAGGCCGACGCGGTCGAGCGGGGTAATTTTCTGCCCCAGCACGGTGCCGTCGTCCTCGGTGTAGGTCCACGATGCCTGGGTCTGCCTCTCGTGATAGCGGCGCACGCGATCGGCCGCGGCTTCCAGCGCCTGACAGGTGTCGGCGGGCAAGTGCTCGAGCGCGGCGCCCAGTTGCGCCGCATTCAGTTCCAGGCTGGCCAGCGAGGCTGCCTGCAGACGGTCGAAACGCGCGGTGTATTCAAGCACCGCGGCGTCGCCGCGCTTTTTGACGTCGTGCAGGATCGCGGCAACCGTCTGTTCGATGGCGGCATCGGCGGCGTCGTCGAATTGCAGCAGGCGGGCAAGGCGTGCCTGAAAATCAGGCTGCGCACTATCGAGGCGGGTGAGCGTAACCACAAGATTCCAGCTTCAAATTAGGATTAAAGTACAATTTCAATTGTACCGTTATTTAGTGTTCCACCGCGTCCGCTTGGGCCTTTCAAATAGTAGCCACCCCCCCATTCCAGACATTAGACAAAGTCCAAATCCACGCTTATCATATGTAAATGCTCTACACACGAGACACCATGGCCGACCTTTTGCGCAGCCACGACATCAATCCGACCCACCAGCGGATCGAGATTGCGCACGCGCTGTTTTCGCGCCAGGAACACCTCTCGGCCGATCAGGTGATGGCATTCGTCAACACGCGCCATTCCGAGACGTCCAAGGCCACGGTCTACAACACGCTTAAGCTGTTTGTCGAAAAAGGCCTGGTGCGCGAACTCATCGTCGACCCCAGCAAGGTGTTCTACGACCCCAATACCCATCCGCATCATCATCTCTACGAGATCGACACCGGCAAATTGTCCGACATCGGCGCCGAGTACATGCAGGTTTCCGGTCTGCCGCCGTTGCCGGCAGGAACAGTGATCGAAGGCATCGACCTCATCGTGCGTGTCCGCCGCGCAAGCTGACGTTCCTGCCCGTTGATGAAGCGGGTTCTCATCGCCCCCACCCTGCTCGACGCCCAGCTGGCTGTCGATGCACTATCCAGCCTTGGCATCACCACCCACATTTTCAACGCCAACGCCGCCGGTGCGCTGGGCGAAGTGCCATTCATGCAGGCGCAGCCCGAAGTGTGGGTCGACGACGATGCGCAGGAAGCGCGTGCGCGCGGAGTATTGGCCGGCTTGCGCAACGCGCCGCCACGCAACGAAAAAACCTGCGCCCATTGCGGCGAGCTCAATCCCGGGAATTTCCTGAGTTGCTGGCAGTGCGGGCGCGCGCTGCCTGACTGAGCCGCGCGAGGTCAGGACGAGGGTGGGACTTGTTTCAGTGCTTCGCGGTGGTCCTGATACTGGCGCATAAAAATCCGCTCCAGCTCATCGATCGCTTCCGCCGCCACCACGCCATGAATCAGGTGGCGGGTCATCTGCGCCGACGCTTCGTGGAAAATCCGGTTGCGCTCCAGCATCGGGTAGGTTTGCATCAAACGCTGAATCGCCTTGACCACGTTTTCCTGCTCGGGGCGTGGGATCGGCAAAGGCTCCGAGGGAGGAGCCGCGGCAATCTCGCCGCCTTCCTTCTCCGCCAGAAATTCAGCATATTCCAGCAAGGCCTGCTGCCGCGTTTCCGACAGCGATCGGAATATCGACAGCAGCCGCTTGCTGTCGCGCATCAGCGGCTGCGTCCCTTGTTCGATCGTTTCAGCGAAGTGATGTCGAGATTGCACTCCTGAAACTTGTTGTCGACAAAGCTGATAAAGGCATCGAGCAGCTTGCTGCGGAATTTCTCCGGCGCGTAGACCATGGTCAGTTCGCGCGTCAACCTGGGGTTGAGCGGCACCGCGACCAGCGTGCCGAGCTGGATTTCCTTGGTGACGGTGGAAGCCGACATGATGGCCACGCCGAGATTGGCCTCGACCGCGCCCTTGATCGCCTCGCGGCTGCCAAGCTCCATTTCGATGTGCAGGTCATCGGGGTTGACGCCATGGCCCTTGAAGAAATCGTCCACCACCTCGCGCGTACCCGAACCGTGCTCGCGCGACACGTAGGGCTGGTCGGCGATATCGCGGGCATTCACGCTCGAACGCGAGGACAGCGTATGATTGGGGGAACAAATCATTACCAATTCGTCCTCGCAGCACGCCAGCGTGGTCAGGTTGGGGTTGTGCGACGGCGCTTCGATCAGGCCGACATCGAGCGAATGGTCACCCACTTTCGCCGCCACGGTTTCCGAGTTGGCCACGGTCAGACGCGCCTGCACCTGCGGGAAACGCTCCTTGAACTCCCCCAGAATGCGCGGCAGCAGGTATTCGGCAATGGTGGTGGAGGCGCCGATCATCAAGGGCCCCGTTACCTGTCCGGTCAGCTCGCCCACGCGCGCCTCCATCTCGGCAGTCAGGTCCAGAATACGCTCGGCGTAGCCCAACACCAGATCGCCTGCCGGCGTCATCGAAATCTTGCCGTGACTGCGCTCGAACAAGCGGGTGTTGAAATGCTCCTCCAGCTGCTTGACCTGAAAGGTCACCGCAGGCTGGGTCATATAAAGGACGTCCGCGGCTTTGGTGAAACTGAGCTGCTTGGCAACGGTGTAGAATACTTGAAGTCTGCGGTCAGCCATAAATCCCCGCCCCCGGGTCAGAAAAGATTTTTATTCAACCACAAACCTGCCCGTGTTGAAACATTCCCATTACCAACCCACTGTATTTTCTGACCTTTCGTCAGCGCTTGGGCGCCTGCTCGATACCCCTCTCCGCCGTCCCTAAGTGAACCGCGCGTTTTACACCATCCTGCTGGCGCAGTTCCTGTCCGCGCTGGCTGATAACGCCCTGCTCTTCGCAGCCATCGGCCTGCTGCTGTTCTTCTCTGCTCCGGAATGGTTTTCACCGCTGCTGCAGACAGTTTTCGTCGTTGCCTACATCGTGCTGGCGCCGCTGGTCGGGCCGTTTGCCGACGCCCTGCCCAAAGGCCGCGTCATGCTGATCGCCAACACGGTCAAGTTCACGGGCTGCCTCATCATGCTGGCCGGCCTGCACCCGTTGCTGGCCTACGCCATTGTCGGCGTCGGCGCGGCCATGTATTCACCCGCCAAATACGGCATCCTCACCGAACTGCTGCCGCCCGAAAAGCTCATCATCGCCAACAGCTGGATGGAGGGCACCACTGTTGCCGCCATCGTGCTCGGTGCCATCATCGGCGGCGCGCTCATCAACCCGCAGCTGGCCGAAGGCATTTTGCTCCACATCGGCCTGGACAGCCGTCTGATCGCGCCGAAATTTGCCATCGTCGCCATCACCAGCCTCTATTTCGCCGCCGCCATCGCCAACCTGTTCATCCCGCGCCTGCCGATCGATCACAAACTCCCCAGCCGGTCGCCGCTGTTCATCCTGCATGACTTCTGGCACAGCTTCAAACTGTTGTGGCGCGACCCGCTCGGACAGGTTTCGCTCGCCGTCACCACCCTGTTCTGGGGCGTCGGCGCCACCTTGCGCCTGCTCATCATCGCCTGGGCCGCACTCAACCTGAAATACGGACTCGACCAGGCGACTCAGCTCACCGCAGCTACCGCATTCGGCATCGCCATCGGTTCCGTGCTGGCCGGCAAATTCGTCAGCTTGCAGCGCGCCGTCAGCGTCTTGCCCGCCGGCATCCTGCTGGGCTTCGTGCCGATTGCGCTGATCTGGGTGGAAAGCCTGTTTCCCGCCGTGTTGCTGCTAACCCTGGCGGGGGTTCTGGCGGGCTATTTCGTGGTGCCGATGAACGCCCTGCTGCAGCATCGCGGCCATTTGCTGATGGGTGCCGGGCACTCCATCGCCCAGCAGAATTTCAACGAGAACATCAGCATCCTGCTGATGACCGGCGCCTACGCCATGATGGTGCGCGCCGACTGGCACATCCACACTATCATCTGGGTATTCGGCCTGTTTATCAGCAGCGTGATGAGCGCCATCTGGCTACGGCATCGCAATGATGTCGTGCATTAACCCTAGAAACCGCAGTTGAACGCGCCCGAGGGTGCGTCTGATCGGGTGCTGCCGCGAAGCAACGACGCCGCGGGCAGGGGCCCGCAAGGAGGCGCGACAAAGGCTGGCGCACGAGCAGGCGTGCCATCGGGCGTGTAGCGGACTCACCCACCGGTGAACGGCATTGAAGGCACTCAATCTTGTGTTCATGTGGCATTTGCAAGGGCGATGAGCGGTCAACTGCGGTTTTAGGTTAACCCGCATTCTGCGACTTCACCACGCTCATCGCCCCCGCAATCAGCGAGCTGATGTCCGCCATGTTGGACGGCACGATGAGGGTGTTGCCGGTCCTGGCGATACCGGCGAAGGCATCGACGTATTTTTCCGCCACTTTCAGATTCACCGCATGCATGCCGCCGGGCAGTTCAACGGCACGTGCGACACGGGCAATGGCTTCGGCGTTGGCGGCGGCGATGGCCTTGATCGCCTCGGCCTCGCCCTGGGCGACGTTGATCGCCGCCTGCATCTCGCCTTCGGATTCCTGAATGGCGGCATTGCGCGCGCCAGTGGCGATATTGATCTGCTCCTGCATGCGGCCTTCGCTGGATGCGATCAGCGCGCGCTTTTCTCGCTCGGCGGTAATCTGCCGCTGCATGGCGTGAAGAATTTCCTTCGGCGGGGTGAGATCCTTGATTTCGTAGCGCAGCACCTTGACGCCCCAGTTGGTCGATGCTTCGTTCAGCGCCAGCACCACACCGCGGTTGATGTCGTCGCGCTCCTCGAAAGTGCGGTCCATTTCCATGCGGCCGATCATCGAGCGCAGGGTGGTTTGCGCCAGCTGCGAAATTGCATCGATGTAATTGCTCGATCCGTAGGACGCCATTTTGGCGTCGGTGACCTGGAAGTAGAGAATGCCGTCGACCGCCAGCTGGGTGTTGTCGCGCGTGATGCAGACCTGGCTCGGCACGTCGAGCGGAATTTCCTTCAACGAATGCTTGTAGGCGACGGTGTCGATGAAAGGAATCACGAGGTTGAGGCCGGGCCCGAGCACCGCGTGGAACTTGCCGAGGCGTTCGACCACCCAGGCGTTCTGCTGCGGCACCACGCGCACGCCCTTGGCGACGACGATAGCAATGACGGCAAGGATGACCAGTGCGACGATATCCATCTGTTATTTCTCCCTTTGTTTTTGTTTATGTTTATCTGTTCCGCGACCCGGGCTTCAGTTGCCCAGAATCAGCGTATTGCCTCTTACTGCCCGAATGATCAGCGGACGCGTAGTGTCGACGCCGGCCGATTCGGCCTCGGCGTCCCACAGCGCGCCGCGGTATTTGGCCTGGCCACGACCATCCTGCCAGAACTCGACCTGCACGCTCTGGCCGATGTCCATGTCCTGCACGGTGGATTCCGGGTGGCCGGTACTGCGTTTCCAGTGGCGCAAGGCCAGGGTGCCCAGCACGGCGATCGCACCTGCGGTCACCAGCTGCGCCAGCGTGCCGGCGCCTAGCCAGGCGGCCACGCCTGCAGCCGCCGCGGCAAGGCCATACACCAGCAGGTAAAACGTCCCGCTGGTGAGTTCAACGCCCACCAGCACCCCTGCCAGGATCCACCACACTACATAGGCCTGCATCTCATCTCCTCACAATCACAGGCCGGTTCGCCAGTTCATCCGGATTATGCCCGAACGGCGGAAAATGCGCTGCCAGCAGCGCGCCAATCTGCTCGATCCCCGCCAGCGCGCCGCGTTCAAACTCGCCCTGCCTGAATGCGGCCTCCATCGTCTGCGCCACCGCCTCCCAGGCGGCCGGGTCCACCCGCGCGGCAATGCCGCGGTCGGCGACGATTTCAATGTCGTGGTCGGCCAGCAGCAGATAAATCAGCACGCCGCTGTTGTGCTCGGTATCCCACACGCGCAGGTTGGAAAACATCTCGATCGCGCGCTCGCGGCCGCTCATGCCACGCCAGGCCAGGATGCCGGGCAGGCTGTTCTCGATGGCGAAGCGGATTTCGCCGCCGTGGCGGGTTTCGCTCATCCGGATCGCGGCCTCGATGGCATCGAGCGTGGCCTGCGGAAACGCGTGCCGCCACGCCCAAGGCGTTATGAAGAGATGCCTGAGCCAATATTTGAAATTCACCATGATCCCGAGGCGCCCCCGCCGCCGAATCCGCCTCCGAATCCACCCCCGCCGCCGCTGGTCCAGCCGCCGCCGTGGCGGCCGCCCCCGGCCACGCCGGCGAACACGAACACGGCGATGAACAGCAACAGCGGGGTGAACCCCAGCAGCATCGCCCCCACTGCCCCGCTGCCGAGCGCGGCGACCCCGCCCGCGGCCGGGCGGCCCATCACCAGGGAGAGCAGCCAGCCGGCGACCATGCCGCCGACGATGAGCATGACGAGGGCGCCATCGTCCCCGTTGCTGCCCGACTCGGCGGGCGGCGGCAAGGGCTCGCCCTCAATCAGACGCATCAGCTGCTGCACGCCGGCGTCGATGCCGCCGTAGAAATCGCCCGCCTTGAAATACGGGGTGATGGTTTCGGCGATCACCCGCTTGGCGATGGCGTCGGGGATCGCGCCCTCCAGCCCGTATCCGACTTCCAGCCGCAGCGTGCGGTCGTCTTTGGCGACGATCAGGAGCACGCCGTCGTCGATTTTCTCGCGGCCGATTTTCCACTGCTCGGCGACGCGGATGCCGAACTGCGCGATGTCCTCGGGCTGGGTGGTGGGGACGATGAGGACGGCGATCTGGCTGCCCTGCTGCGCTTCGAACGCAGCCAGCTTGCCTTCCAGCGCCGCGACCTGAGCGGCGTCGAGCGTGGCGGTGAGGTCGGTGACCTGGCGCGACAGCTCGGGCACCGCCACCTGGGCCCAGGCGGACAGCGCACACAGCAGCAGAAAGAAACCGGCCGCGAACGCCCGGGCCGTCCGGCTCATCCGGGGATCAGTTGCCGACTGCCGGTGCGGGCGCGCCGAAATCGACCTTCGGCGGCACGGCGATGGCTGCCTCGTTTTCCACCGTGAAGCTCGGCTTGGTCTTGTAGCCGAACAGCATCGCGGTGAGGTTGGACGGGAAGGAACGCACCGTGACGTTATAGGTTTTCACCGCGGCGATGTAGCGGTTGCGCGCGACGGTAATGCGGTTCTCGGTGCCTTCGAGCTGCGCCTGCAGGTCGCGGAACAGGCCGTCGGCCTTCAACTGCGGGTAGTTCTCGGCGACCAGCAGCAAACGGGAAATCGCGCCGGTCAGCTCGCCCTGCGCGGCGATGAATTTCTGGAACGCCACCTCGTCGTTGATCAGCTCGGGGGTCGCCTGGATCGCGCCGACGCGGGCGCGCGCCTCGGTCACCGAGATGAACACCTCCTGTTCGTGCGCCGCGTATCCCTTCACCACGTTGACCAGGTTCGGCACCAGATCGGCGCGGCGCTGATACTGGTTCAGCACCTCGGCCCAGGTGGCCTTGATGTCCTCGTCGGTGCTCTGCAGCGTGTTGTAGCCGCAGCCGGAAAGGGCCAGCGCCATGAATGTCGCGATCAGCCATTGGAACGTATTGCGCCACTTGAACATGTCAGCCTCCTGGAGTTGTTGTATGAGCTTAGTTTACGCCACGCCCCAGGTGGCAAACAGCGGGTCGGATTCGGCGAGCTTGTCGGCGTAGCGGTCGTCCTTGGGGCGCTTGAGGCCGTGCTCGACATAGGTTTCAACCTTATTGAAGCCAGCCTGCTTGATCAGCATGCCAACCCAGGCCATGCGCTCCATCGAGTGCAACTGGGTCCACAGCTTGATCACCTTGGGCGGAAAATAGCGGTGCGACAGCGTCACCACGAACATCCCGCCCGGCTTCAGCACCCGTTTCGCCTCGGCCACGATCTTGTGCGGCTGCGTCAGGTATTCGAACGACACCGTGCACACCACCGCGTCGAAGCTGGCATCGGCAAACGGCAGTGTGGGGTCGGCGTTGATGTCCTTCACGATGCGCTCGGCGAGTTGCGGGTTGTCGGCCAGTTCCTCGGCGTTCAGACCCAGCCCGACGGTGGATTGCACCGTATCGGGCAGGTGCGAGCGCCAGCCTGCCATCAGGTCGAGTACCCGCGCGTTCTCGGGCAGCACGGTGCGGTAGAGCGCCTGGATGCGGCGCGCGCAGACGGCGTCGACGTGGCTGACTTTTCTGGCAATCGAGTAGAACTTGGTGTCGGGAAACTCGTCCTCGCGGCTGAACGAATCCGGCCCCTCGAAGTCGGTCGGCGTCTGCGTCTGCGTTTCCATGCCGCTCCATTCCAGCAGCTGCGTGACCTTGCCGACCGGCTCGGTCGAGACATCGGCCTTGCCGCTGTCGATGCTGAAGATGCGTCCCTGCAGCGGATGGCTGAAGTTGGCGATGAAGCTGGATTCGTCAAGCTTCATCACGCGGAACATCGGGCCGGGCGCTTCGTCGGCGCGAAGCAGCAGCGACGGATAGAATCGCCCCAATTTCAGCGGCGCGATGTCACTGCGGAACGCCTCGTTCGGCACCTCGTGCTCGATCTTCGGCCCGACATCCACCTGGGCGTCGACCGGCGGCGTGTCGCCCGGCATCCAGATCACCACCTGATGGCGGCCGAGGTCGGAGAAATAGTTGACGCGGAAGCGCAGTGCGGAATGCAGGAGTTTCATAGGTACAGGGGTCAGGGGTCAGGGGTCAGGGATGAGTAGGTTCGCCGCGCCAGGCACAGGTCCTCCCACGCACGGGTCTTTTCGGTCGGCTTGCGCAGCAGGTAGGCGGGGTGGTAGGTCGCCACCAGCGGCACGCCCTGGAACGAGTGCACCCGGCCGCGCAGGCTTCCGATGGCTTCGTCGGTGTCGAGCAGGCCTTGCGCGGCGAGACGCCCCAGGGCGAGGATGAGCTTCGGCTGGATGAGTTCGATCTGCGTCAGCAGGTAAGACCGGCAGGCGGCCACTTCATTCGGCTCGGGATCGCGGTTACCGGGCGGGTGCGATTTCAGCACGTTGGTGAGGTAGACGTTGTCGCCGCGTGCAAGGCCGATCGAGGCCAGCATGGCGTCGAGCAGCTTGCCGGCCGGGCCGACGAAGGGCTCGCCCTGTGCATCCTCCTCCGCCCCCGGCGCCTCGCCCACGACCAGCCAGTCGGCGTTGCGGTCGCCCACGCCGAGTACGCCCTGGGTGCGGGTGGCGGAAAGCTTGCAGGCGGTGCAATGGGCGACGGCGTCGACGAGTGTGTCCCAGGTGTAGAGGGGTGAGGCGGGGATTTCGCGCAGGCGCCAGACGGGGCCGATGCCGAGTTCACCGAAGACGTCGTCGCGGTTCAGCATGACAGATCACGCTTCATGATGAGCGCGTCTTCGCGACCGCCGCGTGCGGGATAGTAGCCGCGCCGCACCGCCAGGTCGGCGAAACCGCTGCTGTGATACAGCGCAATGGCAGCCGTGTTGGAGGCGCGTACTTCGAGAAACAGGCTTTCGGCCTTGTGATCGCGGGCGCGCGCCAGGCAGTGGTCGAGCAGATCGCGCCCGAGGCCGTGGCGCCGCCAAATCGGCGCGATGGTGAGGTTGAGCAGATGCGCTTCGCCCGCCGCCGCCATCATCGCGTAATAGCCGATCACCTCGCCCTCGGCTTCGCGCACCCACATGCTATAGCCGGCGCTCATCGAATCGGCGAAATTGCCCAGGCTCCACGGGTATTCGTAACTCGCCAGTTCGATGCGGTGGATGCGCGGCAGGTCGGCCTCGGACATCGGGCGCAGGCGGTGCGCGACCTCGTGGACCGGAATGTCTGGCAGGGCGCTCATGCAGACTTTTTCCGGCGGCGCTCGTCCACCGTCAGCGCCACCTTGTCGCGCAGGTAAATCGGCGCGGCAAGCGCGGCATCCACGCCTTCGCCACGTTCGAATGCCCGGACGGCGAGCGGCGCCATCGCTGCGGCGTCGGGCATCAGGGTGTCGTCGATGCGCGCGAGTTGTGCCGCCAGGCGCGGACGCAGCACCTCGCCCAGAACAGTGAAGCCATTGCCGGCGCCGACCCACTCGCCCCCGGCCGGCACCGTCACCGACTCGGGCAGCGCCAGCTGCGGCTCGGTCACCGCGTGCCAGCCTGCGCCGTCGCGCTGGTACGCCGCCCAGTAGACCTCGGCCATGCGCGCGTCGAGCACGGTCAGCACGCTTTCGGCGCCGGCCTGTTCGGCGAGGGACTCCAGCGTCGACACGCCGACCACCGGCAGGTCGGCGCCGAACGCCAGCCCCTGCGTCACCGCGCAGGCGATCCTGAGGCCGGTGAACGAGCCGGGACCGGCGCCGTAGCCGATGCCGTCGATCTGGCGCAGGCCGATGTCCGATTCGCGCAGCAGCTCATCCACCATCGGCAGCAGCAGCGAACTATGCTGCTGTCCGGCCAGCACCCGGCGCGCCTGGATGCGGCCGTCCAGCCACAGCGCGGCCGAGCAGTATTCGGTGGAGGTATCGATAACGAGCAGTTTCATGCGTGCAATTTTACCGGCTGCCGCGGTAGGTGACGCGGTAAATCGCGCCGGCGTGGTCGTCCGACACCAGGAGGCTACCGTCGGGCATCACCAGCACGTCGGCCGGGCGGCCCCAGGCGTCCTCGCCCTGCAGCCAGCCGCTGACGAAGGGTTCGTAGCTGACCGCGCGGCCATCCTGCAGGCGCACCACGCTGACCCGGTAGCCGGTTTTGCTGCTGCGGTTCCACGAGCCGTGCTCGGCGATGAAGACCGCGTTGCGGTAGCGCTCGGGGAACTGGGTGCCGGTGTAGAAGCGCATGCCCAGGCTGGCCACGTGCGCCCCCAGGTTCCGCGCCGGCGCAACGAACTCGGCACAGCGCCGGGCGCGGCCGAACTCGGGGTCGGCGATCGTGCCACCGTGGCAGTATGGGTAGCCGAAGTGCTGGGCGGGCCGGCTGACGCGATTAAGTTCGTCCGGCGGCGCATCGTCGCCCAGCCAGTCGCGGCCGTTGTCGGTGAACCACAGCTCGCCGCTCTGCGGCTGCCAGTCGAAGCCGACGCTGTTGCGCACGCCGCGCGCGACCACTTCGACCTTGCCGCTCGCCACATCGAGCGCGGTGATATTGGCGTAGCGATCCGGATCGGGTTCGCAGATATTGCACGGCGCGCCCACCGGCACATACAGCCTGCCGTCGGGGCCGAAGGCGATGAATTTCCAGCCGTGATGGGGGTCGCCAGGATAGGCGCTGCTGACCACCTCGGGCCGCGGCGGCTTGTCCAGGCGCGCCTCGATGCCGGCAAGCCGCAGGATGCGGCTCACCGCCGACACGTAGAGGTCGCCGTCGCGGAACGCCACGCCCACCGGCATATTGAGTCCGTCGGCAATGACCACCGGCTTGCGCGCACCCCCGAGCGGAATCGCATAGACCTTGCCGGCGCGCATGCTGCCGACGAACAGGGTGTTGTTGCCGAGCGCCATCTGCCGCGCGTTGGGCACGCGGGCGAACAGCTCGATCTCGAATCCGGGCGGCAATTTGAGGCGGGCAAGCGGCAGGGAATCCGCGGCTGCCGGCGCCAGCCAGGCAAACAGCATCATGATGGACAGGATCAGTCGCTTCATAACGTCCTCCTTCAGGGCTGCAAGGGAATCAGGATCTCGAAACGCACCCGCGACCACGGGTCGCGCACCTCGGCCAGCCGCACGATGCGTGCCACCAGCGTCCGACCGTCATCCATGAAGCGCGCCACATCAGCATTCTCGCGGCGCGGCACATAGCCGATCTTGTGGCCCTGCCATTCCACCCGCACGGCCCTGGCATCATGGGGGTTGTCCGGCTCGCGAATCAGGGTGAGCGCATCGCCCACCTGCATCCGCGGCCACAGCGTTTTGCCCGCGTGGTACTGGAACCCGGCCAGCGGCGAATCCTGCAGCAAAATGTGCGCGGCGACCTGGGCGCAGAGCGGCGGCGCCCATATCCACACCATACACAGCAACAGCAGCCGACGAGTCATGCAATGGCCAGAATTTCAGGGGTAACGCAGCATTCTACTGAGAAAACCGCTGCCCGATCCGCGCCGGCGGGCAGGTTTCGGGTTTACTTTTCCGACTCGACAGGCCCGCTTCGGCTTGATGTAGGATGAACGCATTCCAACCTCCGTGATCCCACGCCATGCCGAGAAAAGCCGCCGCCCAGACCAAGCTGTTCGTACTCGATACCAACGTGCTGATGCACGACCCCACCAGCCTGTTCCGCTTCGAGGAGCACGACATCTACGTGCCGATCGCCACCCTGGAGGAACTCGACCAGCACAAGAAGGGCATGACCGAAGTCTCGCGCAACGCCCGCCAGGCCAGCCGCTTTCTCGACGAGATGGTCAGCAAGCTCGACACCATCGAGGAAGGCGTGCCGCTGGCGCCGCACAGCCACAATTCCGCCACGGGCAAGCTGTTCCTGCAGACCCAGGCGATCACCGGCGACATCCCGCTCTCCCTGCCAACTTCCAAGGTAGACAACCAGATTCTCGGTGTGGTGCTGTTCCTGGCGCGCCACCACCCCAAGCGTCAGGTCATCCTGGTGTCGAAAGACATCAACATGCGGATCAAGGCGCGCACGCTGGGGCTGCCGGCCGAGGACTACTTCAACGACAAGGTGCTGGAAGACACCGACCTGCTGTATGCCGGCCTGCGCGAACTACCCGCCGACTTCTGGGACACCCACGGCAAGGGCATGGAGTCGTGGCAGGCCAACGGCCACACCCATTACCGCATCACGGGACCGCTGGTTTCCAGTTTCCTGCCGAATGAGTTCGTGTTCCAGGAAGGCCCCAACCCGCTCTATGCCAAGGTGCTCAAAGTCGAAGGCAAGCAGGCGGAAATAATCACGGTGCGCGACTTCAGCCACACCAAGAACAACGTCTGGGGCATCGTCGCGCGCAACCGCGAGCAGAACTTTGCGCTTAACGTGCTGATGGATCCCGAGATCGATTTCGTCACCCTGCTTGGCCAGGCCGGCACCGGCAAGACCCTGCTGACCCTGGCCGCCGCGCTGGCCCAGGTGCTCGACAAAAAGCTCTACAGTGAAATCATCATGACCCGCGTCACCGTGCCGGTGGGCGAGGACATCGGCTTTCTGCCCGGCACCGAGGAAGAAAAAATGACACCGTGGATGGGCGCGCTGGAAGACAACCTCGACGTGCTGAACAAAAGCGAGGACGACGGCGGCGACTGGGGACGCGCGGCGACGCAGGACCTGGTCCGTTCCCGGATCAAGGTCAAGTCCTTGAATTTCATGCGCGGGCGCACCTTTCTCAATAAATTTCTTATTATTGATGAAGCGCAGAACCTCACGCCCAAGCAGATGAAGACGCTGATCACGCGCGCCGGGCCGGGAACCAAGGTGGTGTGCCTGGGCAACATTTCACAGATCGACACGCCCTACCTCACCGAAGGCAGTTCCGGCCTCACCTACGTGGTCGACCACTTCAAGGGCTGGCCGCACAACGGCCACGTCACCCTGCAGCGGGGCGAACGTTCGCGTCTGGCGGACTATGCTGCAGAAGTGCTGTAGTCCAATCACCCTGAAACCCCCACCACCGAGATATGTCCCGCAGGGACGGTATCCCTTGGGACACAGCGCACGGAGAACGACAGGAAAACAATGCTTTGTTGAGTAAGGGTGGGCGCACTGCGGTTTCAGAAATCACTTGAGGAGATACACCATGAAGCGATGGATGATCCTGGCCACCGGCCTTACCTTGGCCCTGCCCGCCCACGCGATCGACTGGAACGAGATGCTGAAGGGCGTTCTGGGCAAAACCGCCAGCCAACCAACGGCCAGCGGGGTCGACGCGCTCTCCACCGCCGACATCAACGCCGGACTGAAGGAGGCGCTCACCCGCGGGGCGGATGCCGCCGTCGCCCAGCTCGGCCAGAAAGACGGCTTCTTCGGCAACCCCGCACTGAAAATCCCGCTGCCGCCCAGCCTGCAAAAAGCCGAAAAGGCCATGCGCATGCTCGGCATGGGCAGGCAGGCCGACGAGCTGGTGCTGTCGATGAACCGCGCCGCCGAGGCGGCGGTGCCCGAAGCCAAAACCCTGCTGGTCGATGCGGTGAAGGAGATGACGCTGGACGATGCCCGAGGCATCCTGACCGGCGGGCAGACCTCGGCCACCGACTTTTTCCGCAGCAAAACCGAGACCCGGCTCACCGAGCGCTTCGAGCCCATCGTCAAGGCCAGCACCGACAAGGTCGGGCTGGCGCAGCAGTACAACCAATACGCCGGTGCGGCCGCGCAGTTCGACCTGATCGACAGGAAGCAGGCCCGCGTCGAGCAGTACGTCACCCAGCAGGCACTCGACCGGCTCTATACCCTGATCGGGGAAAAAGAGGCGGCCATCCGCGCCAACCCCATGCAGGCCGGCAGCGACTTGCTGAAAAAGGTCTTTGGCGCCCTCAGCGGCAAGTAATGTGGACCAGACCGCCACACACCATGGGGCACGCAGGACCCTGCTTCAGGTGGGTTCGCGCCGCGCATTCGGGATTGCCATGACAACGAAAATAAAAATGCTTGGCCTGCTTGCCGGGCTGCTGCTCATCCCGTCTGCCCTGGCGTGGGAGGTCGGCGAATTCAAAAATGGCATGAGCCGCGCCGAGGTCGAGCAGGCGCTCAAGACCTGGAATTTTGACAAGGCCCTGCCCGTCGGCAACGACAGCCTGTTTGTCTACGACCTGCCCAACAGCCCCGGCGGCCGCCGCTTCCTGTTCACCTTCTGCAACGACAAGCTGGTGGCGTTCGACCAGGAAATCGAACCGGCTTTCCGCCACTTCGTCATCGTCGCCTCGAACTATTCCAACCTCTACGGCAGTCCGCTTAAGGTCATCCCCTATACCAGCGTCATCGCCAGCGGCGAAAAGAACCTGCTGGCCATGTTCTGGCGCAAAGGCGCCGACTACATGGGCGTCAAATACGTGCTGTACCCCGCCAGCGAGCAACTCTCGATGACCTGGCAGATCAACAACAACTGCTGGCAGGCGCCGCGTTAAATAAACGATCCCCACTGCAACCGAAGGTGACAAGGTCTGAAGGCAGGGCCGGAAGAATCAAAAAGGCGGCGCCCGATGACGGGCGCCGCCCTTGACTTCGACGCGGAAAATCACTGGACAGCCAGCTTCTTGGCCGTGGTGGCGCCTTCCTTTTTCGGCAGCGTCAATTCCAGCACGCCTTCGGTGTACTTGGCTATGGCCTTGGTTTCGTCCACGTCGTTCGCCAGGGTAAAGCTGCGCGACACCTTGCCGTAGTAACGCTCGGAGCGCAGGACCTTTTCGCCCTTTTTTTCTTCCTTCTCCGTCTTGGTTTCGGCGCTGATCGAAACCCGGTTGCCGTCGATGCTGACCTGGATATCTTCCTTCTTCACACCCGGGATCTCGGCGTGAACGGTATAGGCCTTGTCATCCTCCTTCAGGTCCATCTTGATCTCCATCTGCGGCTTGCCTTCGAACAGGACAGGACGCATGAAAAAGCCCTTGAACATGTCCTCGATGTCCGCAAAAGGATCGGTGCGAGCAAGACCGAAGGGATCGTGACGGGTGATGTTGGCCATGATATTTCTCCTATCGAACAAAATTTTTGAATACAGCCCAAGCCGCCGAACGGCCTACCTAGAACCTAGACCCGTCCGCGCATTGTTCAAGGCGTGGACACCCTGGGTCATTCGACCGGAAACGACGAAGGCGCGACGCTTTGCCGGCCTCGGCCTTGGGCAGCTCGACCGCAGGACGGCGGCACTCCCGCTCATGATCTATCCTCTTATTGAATGATTGAATGGCGATCCGGCTCCGCGAGCGATACGTCCTGTTCAATGTAAACGTTGAAGGCGTGTTTTCAATCTCTTGGCGCTCGCGCCAGCCGCCCGCCGATCAAGCTGCCACGATACGCACAGTCAGGAAGGCACATGCAGTTCAAGGACTACTACCAGATCCTCGGGGTGCCCCGGGGGGCCACGGCGGACGAGATCAAGAAAGCGTTCCGCAAGCTGGCGCGCAAGTACCACCCGGACGTCTCCAAGGAGCCGCAGGCCGAGTTGCGCATACGGGAGGTCAACGAGGCCTACGCGGTGCTCTCCGACGTGGAGAAGCGCGCTGCCTACGATCAGCTGGGGCAGGGCTATCAACCGGGCCAGCCGTTCCAGCCACCGCCCGACTGGGATGCCGGCTTCGAGTTCTCCGCCCATGGCGCCCCGCCCCGCGGGGCAGCGGATTACTCCGACTTTTTTGCCGAAATGTTTGGCGGCATGGGCGGCGTGCGGGGCGGCTTTCGCGCTTCGGACAAGGCATTTCGCGCCCAAGGCGAAGATCACCACGCAAAGGTGCTGCTGGACCTGGACGATGCCTACACCGGCGCCACCCGGCAGATCAGCCTGCGCGTGCCGAAGATGGATGCCCACGGCCGGGCGACGCTGGAAACCCGCACCCTGAACGTGAAAATACCCAAGGGCGTGCGCGAGGGCCAGATCATCCGGCTGGCCGGCCAGGGGGCGCCGGGCATGGGCGGCGACCCCGCCGGCGACCTGCTGCTGGCGGTGCACTTCAAGCCCCACCCCCGCTTCCGGGTGGATGGGCGCGACCTGCACCTGTCCTTGCCGGTGGCGCCCTGGGAGGCGGCGCTGGGGGCGATCATTCCGGTCGACCTGCCGGGCGGGCCGGTGAAGGTGCACATCCCGCAAGGGGCGCAGAGCGGCAGACGGCTTCGGGTGCGCGGCAAGGGCATCCCGGGCGAGCCGCCGGGAGACCTGCTGCTCACCGTGCAGATCGCGGTGCCACCCGCCGATACCCCGCGGGCGCGGGAGATCTATGAAACCATGGCGCGGGAATTGGCATTCGATCCGCGCGGAGGGCATTAAGCGATGCGCGACGACGAGGTTTTGACGGGCAGCTTCATGGAAGAGACCTGGCTCACCCTGGAACAGGTGGCCGCCGCCTGTGCCGTTGAGCCGCAATGGCTGCTGGCCCACATCGAGGCGGGCGAGTTCCCCCACGCCGCGAGCGCGGCTGGCGTGTGGCGCTTCTCCTCTGCATGCCTACTGCGGGCCCGGCGCATGTACCAGATCGAGTGCGATTTCGACGCCGTCCCGGAGCTGGCCGCCCTGGTGGCCGACATGCTGGAAGAAATGGACGCACTGCGCGCGCGGCTGCGTCGTGCCGACGAGGCGTAAGCGTGGCCGCATGGCACCGTCACGCCACCGCCAACCGTCTGCAGACCCTGTTGGGGTGGCGATCCTGGCCACCGTCCGACCCAAGATCACCCCGGTGCGCCGTCCGCCACGCTGGCAACCACGGCGGGATCTGGCATTGACCACGAGACATTAGCATCGGGCGTCAAACCCGATCAACTCCAGCGCCCCATCGCCGGCATCCCTGATTTACGCCAGCAGCAGCCCCTGGCGCGCAAACAGCCACAGTTGCTGCCGGGTCAGTTCGTCGACGGTTTTCAGCGGCAGCTCCAACCCCTGTGCGGCCAGCGTCCGCCGCATGGCAACCGTGAGTTCATCGGCGGTGCGGCGGCCGTCCAGCATGCCGAGCAGGATGCGCCCCGGCGCGTCCAGTTCCATCGCCACCTGGCGCGCGCCGCTCACCACCCAGTTCGGCGCGTTCGCCTGCTGCCGCGCCAGCGCATGCGCGCAGGGATGCTCGCCCGGCGCGTTCGCATACGCAACGGCCGTCACGGTGGGCATCACGCAGTGGGCCATGACCAGTGGGAACAGGGCGTCGCGGAAGGCGGCCTCATCGACGTCCCCGCCCACCCCGTATTCGGCCAGCATCTGCCGGGCGGCTGCCAGCAAGTCCGAATATGCGAGCGAGCCGGGATAGGCGGCCGACAGGGCCACGGCGGCGGCCTTCATCGCGGGCTGCGCGATGGGAAAGGCGTTGCCCGCGGGATTGATGAAGCGCTGCTCGCTCACCGTTTCCAGATCGATTTCCTCGTCGCAGCGCAGGTCGGCATAAAACGCCAGCGCGCTCAAGGCATCGGCCTGCGGCGGCCGCGCACAGGGGGCATCGGCACGCGCAATCAGCGCGCGGCGGAAGCGGACGGCGAGCGCTTCGTCGAGTGCCGCCTCGGCGTCCAGCCAGCGCCCGACCATGCCTTCCGGGACCATGCCCCAGGCGTCTTCAAGCTCGACCACGGCGCTGCGCGGGCCGGCCTCGCCGACGTAGCGCAGGCCGTGCGCATCCAGCTGCGCGGCAAATTCGCCGAAGCGCATCGGCGCGTTGAATTCGGCGAGGTATTCGTGGAAAAGGTAGGACGGCGCGGCCGATTTGAGATAGGCGATTTCCTTCAACAGGGCCGGATTGCTCCATTCGGCTTGCAATTCTTCCAGCACGCGCAGCGCCTGTTGAAAGCGCGCCGGCGCCGGCAGATCGGCCGCGGTGCGCCCGGTCAGCACAGCGCGCAGCGGCTGGAGTTTTTCCCAGCCGGCCGCAACGTTGAAGCTGACGTAGGCGATGCCGTGCGGCGACAAATGGCGCCGGCAGACGTCGAGCAGCGCATGCTGCACCGACGGTGGCACCCAGGAAAAAACGCCGTGCGCGATGATGGTGTCGAATTCGCCCAGACCCTGCGGCAGCGCGGCGAGGTCGCCGTGCAGGATGCGAACGTTGGGCAGCCCCAGAGCCTCGACGAAAGCGGCACCCGCCTCCGCCTGCACGCGCGACAATTCCACCCCCACGCAGTCGGCCCCGGGCCAGCGCCACGCCAGCGGAATCAGGTTGCCGCCCTGCGCACAGCCGAGTTCGAGGATGCGCGAGCGGCTGGGCTCGGGCGCAGCGAAGCCGTGCAACCTGGCCACCGCCGCCAGAAAATCCGGCTGGGTTTCGGGCAGCGGCAGGCTGTCGTAGGGGAGTTCGTCGTAGCTGGGCAGGGTATCCATGCACGAAATTGTAGCCTCGGCCATACTGAAGAACCCGATATGGATCGCCATGAAAGCAAGCCGATTGCAGTCCCGCCCTGCCTGTCTCGCACATGCCGGCGCACTGGTGCGCATCTGGGCGCTCGGCTGCGCGGCGTTGTTGCTGAGCCTGCTGGCGCCGCGCGCCGCGGCCGACGCGACCTGGATCGAGCCGGGCGCAGACGGCCAGCCCGTGGTGCACCTGTATTTTTTCTGGTCGCTTGCCTGCCCGCATTGCCTGGAGGCGCGCCCCTTCGTCGAGGCAATTCCCGCCAGCCGGCCGTGGGTGAAGCTGCATTCGCTGGAACTTACCCGTCATCCCGAGCACGTCCGCCACTATATCGCGCTCGCCGACCAACTGGGGCAATCCGCGCAGTACGTGCCGGCGCTGCTGTTCTGCGGCCGCATGCAGACCGGATGGGACGACAACGCCAGCACCGGGCAGGAACTGCTCGCCGCGCTGGACGCCTGTCGCGACGCCGCGCACACCGGCAGCGCGCTCGACGCCACCCGCAACCTGCCCGCGCCCGGCCTGAACCTGCCTGTCCTCGGAAAACTGGAAGCCGGCACGCTGTCGCTGCCCGTGCTGACGGTGCTGATTGCCGGCGTCGACGCCTTCAATCCGTGCGCGTTTTTCGTCCTGCTGTTCCTGCTGTCGCTGATGGCCCACCAGAACAGCCGAGCGCGTATGCTGGCCATCGGCGGCGTCTTCGTGCTGTGTTCGGGCCTGATGTATTTCGCCTTCATGGCGGCGTGGCTCAACCTGTTCCAGCTGCTCGGCAATCTGACCTGGGTGACGCTCGCCGCCGGCACGATGGCTGTGGCGGTCGGCCTCGTCAACATCAAGGATTTCTTCCGCTTCGGGCGCGGCATTTCACTGTCGATTCCGGAATCCCGCAAGCCCGCGATTTACCGGCGCGCACGCGCCATCCTCGCCGCCGGCAACATGCCGGCCATGCTTGCCGCCACGCTGCTGCTCGCGGTGGCTGTCAATTTCTACGAGCTGCTGTGCACCGCCGGCTTTCCCATGGTCTACACGCGCCTGCTGACCCTGCAGGACCTCGGCGCCATGCAGCATTACCTGTATCTGGCGCTGTACAACGTGGTCTACGTGATCCCGCTCGCGGTGATCGTGAGCGTGTTCGCCTTCACCCTGGGCGCACGAAAATTGAGTGAGCGCGAAGGCCGCCTGCTCAAGCTGATGTCAGGCCTGATGATGCTGCAACTGGGGATGCTGCTGGTGTTGGCGCCCGACTGGCTGAACCGGCTCGGCGTGGCGTTTGCGCTAATCGGCGTCGCCATCGGCGTCACCTGGATCGCGGCGCGGGTCACGCGCCGCTGAGCCGAGTTTGGCTCGGCGCATGTTGATCACGCCCCGCCTCGCAATGACAGCGAGGGGGCGGGAGACAGCGGGATCAGTGCCCGCGCGAACCCGGCTTGCCCGCAAACAGGGCGGCCGGCGGACGCGGCTTGCGCGCCTGGGTCGACTGACCCGGCACGCCGCTGCGACCACCTGCCGGCTGGGCACCGGCACTGGCGGGTTTGGCCTGCGACGAGCGGCCGGAGCCGCTGCGACCGCCGGGTTGCCCGCCACGTCCCGCGCCCTGCCCCTGGCGCGGGCCGCCGCGACCTTGTGGCGGACGTGGCGGACGTTCCTCGGACATCAGATCGGCCTTGGCCGGCGGCACGAAGCCGGGCTCGATTTCGACCCGCACGATCGCGCGCTTGATCAGCTTCTCGATGTCGCGCAGGTAGCTCATTTCTTCATCGTCCACCAGCGACAGCGCCGAGCCGGTGGTGCCGGCGCGGCCGGTGCGGCCGATGCGGTGCACGTAGTCTTCCGGCACGTTGGGCAGTTCGAAATTGACCACCTGCGGCAGCTGGTCGATGTCGATGCCGCGCGCGGCGATGTCGGTGGCCACCAGCACGCGCACGCTGCCGTCCTTGAAGCTGGCCAGCGCCTTGGTGCGCGCCGGCTGGCTCTTGTTGCCGTGGATCGCGGCGGCAGTGATGCCGTCCTTGATGAGCTTTTCGGTCAGTTTGTTGGCGCCGTGCTTGGTGCGGGTGAATACCAGCACCTGCTGCCAGTCGTGGTGCTTGATCAGGTGCGCGAGCAGATCACGCTTGTGGGCCTGCGGCACCCGATGCATCGACTGCTCGATGACTTCCACCGTGGTGTTGCGGCGCGCGACTTCGACGCTTTTCGGGTTGTTCAAAAGGCCGTTGGCCAGGGCGCGGATCTCGTCGGAGAAGGTCGCCGAGAACAGCAGGGTCTGGCGCTGCTTCGGCACCACGGCGAGCACTTTCTTGATGTCGCGGATGAAGCCCATGTCGAGCATGCGGTCGGCTTCGTCGAGCACCAGGATTTCGACGCCGGACAGGTCCACCGTCTTCTGCCCCATGTGGTCGAGCAGGCGCCCCGGCGTCGCCACCAGGATGTCGACGCGCGACTTCAGCGCCTTGAACTGCGGATTGATGTTGACGCCGCCGAACATCACCATCGAGGTGAGCGACAGATGCTTGCCGTAGGTCTTGACCGATTCCTCGACCTGCGCGGCGAGTTCGCGTGTCGGCACCAGAATCAGGCAGCGCGGGCGGCCCGGCTTGGGCGCCGGCGCAGCGCGCGTTGACAGGTGGTGCAGGATCGGCAGGACGAAGCCGGCGGTCTTGCCGGTGCCGGTCTGCGCGGCGGCGAGCAGGTCGCCGCCTGCCAGCACCTGCGGAATCGCCTGCGCCTGGATCGGGGTGGGCGTAGTGTAGCCGGCATCGGCAATCGCACGCATGATGGGTTCGGCCAGGCCGAGCTCGGCAAAAGCCGGGCTGGCTAAGGTGGTTTCAGTAGTCATGTAGGTTTTCCTGCGACGGCCTGTTGCGCTTGTGGCAACACCAATCGAGGCAGACGAATAGGGGATCGTGAGATCGGGGTAAAAGAACCGCGCACCGATTGGCAGGGTGCGGGAGGCCGCACTATACCGGCGATGCCCCGGGGCGGCAATGCTTTTTGCGCCGCGCCGCTAGCCGCCGACCAGGCCTTTCTCGATCGCGTAGCTGGTCAGCATCGAGGCGTTGTGCAGGTCGAGCTTCTTCATCAGGTTGGAACGGTGCTTTTCGACGGTCTTGATGCTGAGGCAAAGGTAATCGGAAATGACACGGTTCGGGTGCCCTTCCGCGACCAGTTTGAGCACTTCGCGCTCGCGATGCGTCAGCGTGTCCCAGGCACTGGCGGCGGTGCTGTCCTTGCCGCTGCCGAGGTAGCCGTTGATGACCTTGCCCGCGACGTCCGGACTCAGGTAGGTCTTGCCGTTCAGCACACTGCGGATGGCGACGTGCAGTTCGTCGTAGGTCGCATCCTTGAGGATATAGCCGTCGGCGCCGGCGCGCAGGCTCGCATGGATATATTCCTCGGTCTTGTGGATGGTGAGCACCAGGACGCGGGTTTCCGGATTACGCCGCTTGATGTCGATCATGGCCTCGATGCCGTTCATGCCCGGCATGGAAATGTCCAGCAGGACCAGGTTGGGCGCCAGCGCCCCGATGGCGCGGACGGCATCGCGGCCGTTGTCCGCCTCGCCGATGATCTCGATGTCGGGATCCTGGGACAGCAGCGACCGCAAGCCTGCCCTCAGCAGGGTGTGGTCCTCGACGATGTAAATGCGCTGTTTCTCACCCATGATTTCTCCCGCCTGCAATTTGAACTGTAGATCCGACCCGGCGCCGCGTCCAGTACCTGCCTGGGGCTAGCGCAATTCCGGTATGAACACCCACTCCGAGTACTTCGTCTTGCCCTCGAAATCCTTTTCCGCGAGCCGGAAGCCGGCCCATTTCAGGGGCGCATCCTGCGACCGGCTGTACACCCCGTAGATCTCGCCGCCGGGTCCGGTAACCAGGCCCCACTCCGCCTTGCCCGTCATCGGATCAAGGTAGATTTTCCTGAGATAGCGCCTGACACCCGGATGACGAGGATCCTTCAGCAATTCCTCCAGGTGCAGCGGATAGCGCCTGGCCTTGCCTGGCGTGCTCGCGTAATACTGCGCGATGGCGCGACGGAACTGGCCGCCGGCAAACAGCAGCTCCTGCTCCTTTTCCCGCTGCTGCGCGGTGTGCCAGACCTCCCCTGCGCCGGCGAGGGCCGCGCTCATCATGGCGACCAGTATCAGCAGGCCGATGTAGCCGAATCCCCGCATGCGGGCGGGAACGGTACGGATTTCGTGCCGGCCAGTCATGCTGTCGCCTACCAGTCCAGATACGCGGAGCCGTTGCGGGCCGTGCCCTCGGCGCCGCTTTTGACGTCGTACACGCCGCCCATTTCCGGCTGCGGCGGGGGAACGACGATCCATGTCATGTTGCTTTCCGTGATGGGGTCGGCCGGAACGCTGCGCAGATACTTGCTGTCGACCAGTTCGCCGAGCGCATCGGGATACTTGCCCTTGTCGCCGTAATATTTATCCAGGGTTTGCCGCAGCAGGGTCAGGTTGGCCTGCAGCACCGCCTCCCTGGATTTCTCCAGACTGGCGAAATAGCGCGGCACCGCCAGGGTCAGCAGCGTCGCGATCACCGCCATCACCACCAGCAGTTCGATCAGGGTGAAACCGGATGCTTGCCGTCGCTTGCTCATGTCCGTTCACCAGTTGCGGTAGGGAATTCCGTTCAGGCCGACGCCCGGCGCCAGCGAATACACGTCGTACACGTCCTCGCCCGCCTCCGGCGCGTCATGGCTGCTGGCGTAGCTGCGCTGGCCCCAGGTTTCCTCGTCCGGCCGCGCCGGGTCGGAAAACAGCGGGTCGCGCGGAATGCGCCGCAGAAAATAGATCCGCCTTGTCCGCTCCGGGCTGCTCGCGTCGGGCACGCCCTCGACCAGGACATGCAAGGATTCGGGATAGGCCGACTGCCCGACCGGATGCACCACCCGGCCCTCCTCCACCGCCTGCATGTAGGCGTCCAGCGCGCTGCGGATCTCGCGCAGGGCCAGCCGAAGTTCCTGCTCCTTGCTGCGTTTCACCGTCACTTCAGCCAGGGGAAATGCCAGCGTCGACAGCAGGGCCACAATCGCCACCGTCACCACCAGTTCGATCAGGGTGAAGCCACGGGGGGAATGGCTGCGCGCGATCATGGCGCCACCGTGATGACGTGCGGTTGCGGCAGGGTGACCGCCAGCGCTCCACCGCCGGGGCTGCTGGGGGCGGCACGGCCGACCGCGATCTGCGTTTGCGGATGCTCGGCGATGGCCTCGAACACCAGGGTGGCGACGCTGCCCGTCCCGCTGACGCCGTCGGCCCCCATCCCGGAAACATCCACCAGGATCTGGCCGCTGGCCTGATCGATGGTTTTGACGAGGGCGGACTGCTGATCGGCCTGCCTGAGGAAGCCGCCTTCCGTGACGTCGACCGCCCGCAGCACGGCGGGATCGAAGCTCACCAGCAGGTCCAGGCGGCTCAATGCTTCGGCCGACTGCGCGTTCAGCGTCAGGCTGACGGTCTCGCCCGGCTTCACCTGGCTGGGGCCTTGCCAGGCCAGCACGACCCCCACCGTTGCGGGCACGCCCTGCGGTGCCGGCGGGACATCCCGGCGTGCCTGGGCCGGTAGACGCGCGCGGGCGACGGGGGCCGCCGCGGCGGTGGTGCTAAGGGCCACGCTTCCCAGCGGTTTCATGTTGAACAGCGAATCGCGCAGACCGGATTCGGTACCGGACCAGTACTCGATTTCGCGGGCTTCCTGATGCCGCGCGCTGCCCACGATGCGCGGAGTGATGGACAGCACGATTTCGGTCTTGGTGTTGTCGTCCTTGTGGCTGGAAAACAGGCGTCCGAGCACGGGAATCTGGCCGAGACCGGGGACCTTGCTCGCGACCTTGCGGTCCTCGTCGCTGATCAGGCCGGCCAGGATCTGCGTTTCACCGTCCTTCAGGCGCAGCACGGTGGACGCGTTGCGCGTCCCCACCTCGTAGGCCAGCGTGCCGGATTGCACGTTGGGCACTTCCCGGATGATGGAACTGACATCCAGGCTCACCTTGATCACCACTTCGTTGTCGAGGTGGATGTCGGGTTCCACCTCCAGCTTCAGCCCCACGTCGAGGTACTGCACGCTGCCGGTGATGACCGGGGTGCCGGTCGAGACCGGCGTCACCGCATTGGTGATCACCGGCACCCGGCTGCCGATCATGACTTTTGCCTTTTCGCGGTTGCGCACCCGGATGCGCGGGCTGGCGAGGACATTGGTGTCGCTGTCCTCCAGCTTGAGGTTTAGGGTGGCGCTCAGCTGGCTGACCAGCAGCCCGCCGGAGGACAGCCCCCGCAGCTGGCTGAGCGTCTGGACGCTATTCGGGGTGGCGACCGTGAAGGATTCCGGATACTTGATCCCAAGCTGGCTGGCCCGCGTGCGAGTGATTTCCAGCACCTCGACTTCCAGCATCACCTCCGGCTCGGCGATGTCCTGGTCGGCAACCATTTTTTCCGCCAGCCGGATCGCGTCCGGGGTGTCGCGCATCACGATTGAATTGGTCTTCTCGTGGATGAAGATATCCCGGGTCTTCAGCAACGTCTTGATCATGGTCAGCATCTGCTTGGGGTCAGCATTGGTCAGGTGGAAGCTCCTGATCTTGAGGTCCTGGTAATCCTTGAGCTTGGCCGGCGTGCCCGGGTAGATGAATACCGTGTTGTCGCCGATGATCTTTTTCTCCAGCTGGTTTTGCAGCAGGATCAGGTCGATGGTGTCTTCCACCGACACCCCCGTGACGAAAATCGAGGTCTTCAGATCGGGGCGGACATCCCTGTCCAGCAGCACGTTGATGCCGCTGGTGCGCGACAGTGCCTCGAACACCATTTTCAGGTTGGCGTCGCGAAACTGCAGCGTGACCGGCCGGGTGAACTTCTCCCCCAGCGCGGGCTCGGCCAGACGCTGCTTCGCCTCGCGTTCCTCGACCTGCCGCTGCAGCTGCAGGGCCTTGCCGTTGGTCGGGTCTTCCAGCAGGACCGGCTTGATCGTTGCCCGGGCAGCGCCGGTGTCGCCGGCTTTCAGCCGGCTTTCCGCTTCGGCCAGCGCGGCCTCGTGGCGCCGGTCCATTTCCAGCGCCTCGATGCCGAGCCTGGCCCGGCTGTTGTCGGGTTCGATCGCGAGGACGCGCGCGTAGTGTTCCTGCGCCGCGCCTGCGTGGCCGGCTGCCTGCTCGCTGGCGGCGGCAGCAAGCATCCGGTTCACGGTCTGCTCGCGGCTGCGCAGCAGATCGGCACGATAGGTAAGGTTGTCGGGCGCGGCCTGGGTCGCCTGCGACAACTTCGCCAGGCCCGCCTCGACACGCCCCTCCGCCATCAGTGCCAGGCCGTCGCGATGCAACTGCTGGCCGGCACATCCTGCCAGCAGGACCGCGACCAGCCCGAGCCACGCCGGGCGCGCCCCGCCCCATCCGGGCAGTTGAAAGCGGACGCGCATGGATATCATGACCGCTCCCCGGTGCTGAGCGTCTGCCGGATGTCGAGCGGCAGATAGGTCAGCTCCAGCCGTCCGCCCGCCAGGCCCTCCACGCGATACGTGTTCTCGATCACGTCGCCGGCGGACACGGTGTAGATCCGCTCGCCCTTGACCAGCAGGATGATCTGCGTGTCGCCCTCCTCGTAGCGACCGAAATAACTGAACGGCATCGGCGGCGCGGCGGGCGGTGGCGGCGGCACGTACCTGGGCGGTGGCGGGGGTGGCGGCGCGGGCGGCGGCACGTACCAGGAAATGGCGCTGAACGCCTTGCCAACCTCGGGATCGGCGGCCTCCGGCCGGTTCAGGCGTTCCAACTCGACGCGCAGCGGGGACGGCGGCGCGGCGCGATCGGGCTGCCGTGCCGCGGTCGCTTGCGCTTCGCCGGCCTGCACTGCGGCCCCGGCCTCGCGCCCCTCGTCGAAAGCGACGGACAGGACCATCGCGGCGGTCATCGTCCCGACCAGGATCCGCTGGTGCCATGGCCGCATCTTCATGTCGACCGCCCCAGATAAAGCACCAGCCGGATCCTGGCATCGATCAGCAGGTCGCCGACCTTCTGCCGCTCGAACTGCACCTGTTCCAGCGAAACGATCGGCACCGCCGCGCCGGTGACGGTGAGGAAGCGACGGATCTGCCGGTATTCGCCCCGAACCGGCAGCGTCATCTGCAAGCCGGCCAGCCGGCCGACCGCGTCACGGGTCAACGTGTACTCGCCCTGGTCGAGGCTGAGCCCGCTGTCCCGGGCGATGGCCGCAATTTTTCCGATCCAGTCGGGCGAACTCGCTTCGTCGGGAAACACCCGGTAAAACTCGGCGAGCTGCTCCGCCGGCGAGCGCGCATTCGCATTCGGCTGCCGGCCGGCCGCTGCAATCCGCTGCTGCAGCGAGGCGGCGCCGAGGCGCGCCGCGTCCAGCCGCTGCTGCGCCGGCAGCACCGCGGAAAGATGAAAGGCCACCGCCATCGCCCACGCCCCGATCCCGAGCACCCCCGGCAGGCCGAGCCGGCGCAGGCGGCGCTCGACATTCAGCCGCGCCGTCATGGCGCCTCCACCTTCCAGGCGGCGAGCAGGGAAAAGCGCACCGGCTTCTCCGGGTCGTCCTGACGGATCTGGTGGTTCTGCAGGTACACGCTGCCGAACACGTCGCGCGCCCCAAGCTGCCGGATGTAATCCAGCATGGCGGCGAAGTTCTTCGCCTCGCCGCTGATCCTGACCGTGCCCTTCCGGATGTCGGGCTCCAGCGACAGCAGGGCGACGGACGTGCCGCCCGCCGACTCCACCGCCCGGAACAGCGCGTCCCAGGGCAGGGAAAGCTGGCGCAGCACCTGGTTGGCATGCTGCACCTCCAGCGCCTGCTCGCGCGCAGCCTGGCCGGCGGCGGGCCGCAACGCGCGCACGCTGCGGCCCGCCAGGCGTTCGACGTGCGCCGCCCGGGCCTCCCACAGGGCGGTGCGCTGACCCAGCTCGTGGTACTGGCTCGCCAGCAGGGCCAGCACCGCCAGCGCCGACCCCAGCATCCCCAGCCCCAGCCACGGAATCGGCCGGGTGTTGCGCTGGTAATCGAGACGAAGGGCATGCATCGAGGTCACCCTTCCATCGCCGCCAGGGCGCCCGCGGCATCCGGCGGCGCGATGCCGTGCTGGGATGGTGCCGCCAGCAGATGGAACTGCCAGCGTTCGGTTTCCGGCAGCCTGACCTCGCCCAGCCCGCCCGCCCACACGAGCACGTCCCGCGCCGCCGCCGCGGGGTCGCCCAGATAGGCCTCGCGCGCCAGCAGCATGGGCAGTTCCTCGCGCCACCCGGGACCGATCCGCAGGCTGCGGACGCGCACCCAGCGCCCCTGCTGCAGCAGCGCGAGGCACAGGCTGCCCGGTTCCAGCAGGGCCAGCCAGGCGTGGCGGCCCTGCAGGCGACGCCGGTACTCATTGCACACCGCCATCAGGCGGGGCTGGATCGAGTCGAGCCGCACCCCGGCGCCGGCAAACGCCTCGCGCAGCGCGTCCAGCAGCCGGGCGTCCACCGCGCTGGCCAGCATCGGCGCGCGGTCGCCGCCGGCGCTGACGCGCAGCTCCCACTGCGCCGCCGCTTCGCCGTGCACGCGCTCGAAGCAGTGGCGCGCGAAAGCGGCCTCCTCGGCCGCATCGCTGAGGGCGGCGCTCCAGGGAACCAGGGCGTAGCGCACCAGGCGGTTGGAAAGGATCACGCGCACAGAACGGCCGGCGTGCGCCGGCAGCGCCGCTTGCAGCGCCTGCACGGCACCGCGCCAGGCTTCGCCATCGTTGCCGGCGACGGCGGGCAGCCTTTCGTTGCGCAGCGTGGTGCGCAGCCCGCGCAGCGTCAGCCCGCGCTCGCGATGGAGCAGGTTCGCCTGATCGGGCGCGAGCTCGACCTCCAGCGTGTTACGCCGCCACGGTGACACGATTGATCTCCTGCAAGGTGGTCTCGCCCGCGCCGACCATGTCCAGCGCGATTTCGCGCAGGAAGCGGGTGCCGTTGCGGCGCGCCGCCTCGCGGATCAGGCGGACCGGCTGGCGCGCGATAATGAGTTCGCGGATCTCCTCGTTCAACTGGAGGATCTCGCCGATGGCGCGACGCCCCCTGAAGCCGGTGCCGCGGCATTGCCCGCAGCCGCGTCCGGCGCGAAAGCGCATCCCGGCCGCCTGCTCGGCGCCGATGCCGGAATCGGCGAGCAGTTCGGCATCGGGCTGGATATCGACCGCACAGTGGGGGCAGCTCACCCGCACCAGCCGCTGCGCCATGATGCCGTTCAGCGCCGAGACGAAGCTGTAGGGATCGACCCCCATGTGGAGGAAGCGGCCGATGACGTCGAACACGTTGTTGGCGTGCACGGTGGTGAACACCAGGTGGCCGGTGAGCGCCGACTGCACCGCAATCTGCGCGGTCTCCGGGTCGCGGATCTCGCCCACCATGATCTTGTCCGGGTCGTGGCGCAGGATCGAGCGCAGGCCGCGCGCGAAGGTGAGCCCCTTTTTTTCGTTGACCGGGATCTGCAGCACCCCCGGCAGCTGGTATTCGACCGGGTCCTCGATGGTGATGATCTTGTCCTGGCCGTGGTTGATCTCGGTGATCGCGGCGTACAGCGTGGTGGTCTTGCCCGAGCCGGTGGGCCCGGTCACCAGCAGCATGCCGTAAGGCTCGGAAGAAAGGCGGCGCAAGCGGGCAATGCAGTAGTCGTCCAGCCCCAGATAGTCGAGGCGCAGCCCCTTGATCTGGTCCGACAGGGTCTGTTTGTCGAGGATGCGCAGCACCGCGTCCTCGCCGAAGATGCTCGGCATCACCGAGACCCGGAAATCGACTTCGTGGCCGTGCACCGACACCTTGAAGCGGCCGTCCTGCGGCACCCGGCGCTCGGCAATGTCGAGTTCCGACATGATCTTGATCCGGGAGATCACCTGCTCCGCCAGTTCCAGCCCCGCCATCGCGCCGACCTGTGTCAACACACCGTCGATGCGGTACTTGATGGCGAGGCCGGCGGGGCCGGTCTCCAGGTGGATGTCGCTGGCCGCGACCTTGAGCGCGTCGTACAGCGTCGAATGCACCAGCTTGACCACCGGGCTGGTGCCCTCGCTGATGGTCTTGAAGGAGAGCGCCTCGACCGCGGCGCCGGCCGTGGATGCCTTGTCCTCCGCCGGCAGCAGGCTGTCCATCGCGCACAGCGTTTCCTCGTAATGGGCAAGGTAGGCCGCCACATCGGCACGGTGGGCGAGACGCCAGGAAAAAGGCGCGGCGATGCGCTGCTCCGCCCATTCCTGCAAGCCGCCGTCGAAGGGGTCGCCCATGACCAGGACGAGCCGGTCGCCGTCGTCGCGTAGCGCCAGGCATTCGTGCGCCATCGCCTCGGCGAAAGGCAGCGCGTCGAACGCCGGCTTCATCTGGTACAGGTCTTCCATCGTCGCCACCGGATAGTGCAGCGTCGATCCCAGCGCCTCGGAAAAAGCCTGCGCGCCCAGGCCCGACTGTTCCTCCAGCACCTCGACGATGCGGCGCTGCGTCGCGGTGGCGATGGCGCGCGCCAGCTGCACCTGCTGCGGGCTGAAGACCTGCCCGGCGTCGACGGGTTCAGCCAGGTTCATTGAATGCTCCCTGCGAGTTCGAAGATGGGGAAGTACATGAGCACTACGATGAGGCCGATCACCAGGCCGATGACCGCCATCAGCAGCGGCTCGAACAGCTTGGTGAAGCGCTCCACCCAGCGCGCGGTCTCCTCCTCGTGGAAGGCGGCGATGCGCTCCATCATCTCGCCCATGCGACCGGTGCGCTCGCCCACGCGCAGCATGCGCAGCGCCACCGGCGTGGTCAGCCGGTGCCGTTCCATCGCGGCGGAGATCGGATGGCCTTCGCGGATGTGCGCCAGGGCCAGCGCCAGGCGGCCGCGCAGGCCCGTTTCCAGAAGATCGGACACCAGGGTCAGCGAAGGCGCCACCGGCATGCCGCCGCGCAGCAGCATGCCAAGCGAGCGGTAGAAGCGGGCGAGCTGGTAGCTGTGCAGCCGTGCACCGATGCCGGGCAGCTGCCACAGCCTGCGCACCAGCCATTGCCGGCTCGCCGGCCGGGTGGCGCCATGCAACGCGCCGCCCAGCAGCAGCAGGCTGCCCGCCAGGATCGCCACGCCGTGGGCTTCAAGCAGCTGCCCCCAGCGCATCAGGAGCTGCGACATCAGCGGCAGGTCGCTGCCGATGTCGGCATAGATGTGGCTGAAGCGCGGCACCACGAAGACCAGCAGGAACAACGTCACCAGGCCGCCGACGATGGCCAGCAGCAGCGGATAGATCGAGGCGCTGATCACATGGCGTTTGACGGCATCCATCTGCGACTGGTACGCGATGTAGCGCGCCAGCGCCTCGGGCAGGTCGCCGGTGCGCTCGCTGGCGCGCAGGGTCGCCACGTAGAGCGGCGGGAAATTCGCCGGCGAATGCTGCAGCGCGTGCGAAAACGAGTGCCCCTCGTAGAGGCTGGCGATCATCTGCGACAGGATCTGCCTGACCTCGGGGCGCGGCTCCTTTTCGTTCAGGGTTTCCAGCGCCTCCAGCAGGGCCAGCCCGGCCTGCAGCAGCGCCAGCAATTCCTGGCTGAACAGCACCAGGGGGAAATAGCCGGCACGCGCCTGGCGCCAGGTCGGCCAGGCGGCTTTCGCCCTGACCGCGATCACCGTGTAGCCCTGCGCCAGCGCCTGGCTGGCGGCATCGCCGGCATCCGCGGCATCCAGCAGCAGCGCCGTCAGATCCTCTTCCCCGCGCAGTGCCTTGACCTCATAGCGCATGCTGTTTCTCCGCCCGGTTACCAGCTGGTGATATCGCCCGCCGGCCCTTCCCCGCCGGGCATCCCGTCCAGCCCGTACGACAGCAGGTCGTACTCGCCGTGCTCGCCGGGCATGACGAAAACGTAGGGATTGCCCCACGGGTCGGCCGGGATGTCTTTCTGCAGGTAGGGGCCGTCCCATTTTCCCTCGTTCGCCTGGCGCATGACCAGGCTGGCCAGTCCCTGTTCGGTGGTGGGGTAATGCCCGACATCGATCCGGTATTGGTCGAGCGCCTTGCCCAGCGCGTCGATCTGGGCGCGCGCCACCTTGACCTCGGACTTGCCGATCTGGGAGAAATATTTCGGTGCCACGAAACCCGCCAAAAGACCGATGATCACCATCACCACCAGCAGTTCAAGCAGGGTGAAGCCCCGACGGTTCAAGTGCGTGGCCGGTGCTCCGGCATCCCACGTTTTTTGCATGATCTACCCCTCCATACCCGCCATCAGGACCGCCCCCCACCCGTAGTGGCCGGGGGAATGGTCTTACCTTAGCGCTACAGATGCAGGTTCGCTGTGGGGGGATCACCGTATTCGTTCATGCGGGATGGGCTGTATTTTTCTGGTAGGTGAACTGCGTAGACGGCGGCTTGCGCGCGACGATGCGGATACGGGCTCGCGCCTAGCAGCAAGGCCACGACACCTCGATGCGGGTGCCCTGCCCGGGGGCGGAGACGATACGGCAGGTCCCCCCGAAAAGCGCTGCCCGCTCCTTCATGCTGACCAGCCCGATTCCCCTGGACTCGCCCTCGACATATGGGATGTTGTCCGGATCGAAGCCGCAGCCGTTGTCCTCGATCAAGAGGTGCAGCACCTCGTCGATGAGGTCGAGGCGGATCCGCACCCGGTTGGCCCCGGCGTGCTTGATGATGTTGCTGGTGGCTTCCTGGAGGATGCGGTAGAGGGTGATCCTGAGCGGCGCCGGCACCTCGTGCTCGGCGACGTTGAACGCCTTCTCGACCGCAATGTGGCCGCAGGCCGCTTCGAACTCGCGGAAAAACCACGACAGCGTGGGCAGGATGCCGAGGCCGTCGAGGATGGAGGGGCGCAGTTCGGTCGAGACCCGCCGCACCTCGACCAGGGCCTGCCTGATCCGGGGGATCAGCTGCTGCAGCGACGCGGCCGCCGCCTCGGCCGACCCCGCTGCCAGTTGTTGCGCGGCACCTTCCACCGACAGCTTGATCAGGCTGAGCGACTGCCCCAGCCCGTCGTGGAGATCGAGCGCGATGCGCCGCCGCTCGTCCTCCTGGATGGTCACCAGCAGGCCGGAGAGCCGGCGCAGTTCGTCGTGCGATTCGCGCAGGACCTGCGCGGTTCGCACCTGTTCGGTAGTGTCCCGGAGGATGGTGGAAAAGTGCCTGGTCTGGCCATCGTCCCCCCGGTGCGCAATGATGACCTGCGAGGCATGGACTTCGCGACCGTCCCTGTCGCGGAGCTTCGATTCGCCTGTCCACAGGCCGTTGCGAATCGCCGACGGAATGGCCTCCCCCCATATCCTGTCCTTCGCCTCCTGGTCGCCGTGCTCGCACAGCTTCATGTGCGAAATATCGTCGTACGGGCCCAGGCCCAGCAGCGCGCGCCCGGCCGGATTGAGATAGAGCATGCCGCCTTCGGCATCGGCCATGGCGATGTAATCGGTGGTTTTTTCGAGAATGGTCAGCAGGCGCGCCTGCATGCCCTCGCTGAACTTGCGCCGCTCCCTTTCCAGACACACCATGCACTCGAGTTCCTGGAACAGGTTCTGGTATCCGGCCTCGGCCTGCTTGATGTCGCTGATGTCGCCCATCATCACGACGGCATGCAGATCGTCGGCCTCGCGGAAATGAGGCGGCGGCCGCACCAGGGGCTGCACGAGAACCGAGAAATGACGCTTGAGCACGGGGTCGAATGCCTCACACTCGGTGCGCTCCCCGCGAGCCAACCTGGCTGCCGCGCCCAGCCAGAGGGCTTTGAAGTAGCAGTGGGGATCGCGGCAATCCGGATGCAGGACGTCGTGCAGCTGCCGCCCCCTGACATCGGCAACCCGGCCCAGCCCCCACCGCTCGATGGTGCGATTGATATGGATGAGCCGGCCGCTGGCATCCAGCAGACAGATGAGCTGCGGCATCATGTCCGCCGCAGCCTGCCACTGCTGCTTGGCCTTTTCTATGGTTTGCACATCCACCGCGCCACCCCGCCTTGTTATGTGTATTTATGTGCGCTTCGGGCGTCTCCGCACACCCGGCATACCACTTGATAGTAGTTCAGCTTGAAAAATGTCCAGACGGGGTAAGCGTCTTGCGGACGGCTGGCGGTGGAATCAGGGAACCAGCCAGTCGCTGAGCGGCACCGGCGCGCCGCCCGCTTCGCGGGGAAAGCCGACGATGTAGCCGCCCCGCGACGCAAAGCGCTGGCCCGGCCCCAGGCTCAGGCGCGGGTAGATCGAGGGGGAGAGCGAGGTCTCGGCCATCTGCTCGATGCGCTCTATGAAATAGTCGCGCGAAAAGTTTTCCCCGATGTGCGCCAGCGCATCCCCCGTCACGGTGGCGGCGAAGTAGGCATTGGCCTGGGTGCGCGCGTCCGCCGGTGGGATCTGTCTGGCCCGCAGCCAGACGTTCATGCGCGCCAGATGCCGCTCGCGGCCCGACGGCAGCGCAAACGGGTAGACCATGCGCACCCTCTCCTGCCAGCCGTCGAGCAGGCTGGCGTGCGACATGGCAGCCAGACTGGCAGACAGATAGACCGTCTGCAGCCCGGCGGGGGGGCCTCCGCTCGCCGCCAGGTTCTGGACATCGACGGGATCGAGCCAGGCGACCAGGATGGCCGGGCGCGCCTCGCGCAAAAGCCCGGACCAGGTTTCGGCAGGCACCGGTCCCGCGCCGCTAACCGGGTAGTCATCGAGGGCGTCGATTCCCCTGCGCTGCAAGGCCAGCCGCAGGGCCTGCGCCGGCAGACGCCCGCGCTCGTCGTCGCGAAACGCCTGCACGATGCGGCCCGTTCCGACGCGGGTTTCCGCCAGATGCCTGGCCAGCAGGTCGGCCTCCAGCGCGATTCCGCGCGAGAAATACAGGGCGTAATAGCCCGCCCCCTCGACCACCGGATAGTCGACGTCGGGCAGCACACAGGGAACCCCGGTTCCTTCGCAGAACGCGTGCACCGGCTGCCAGCTGTCGCGGCCGAGCCCGCCGATGACGGCAAACACCGGCTGCTCGCGGTAATACGCATCGAGCTGGGCGTGCCAGGTTTCCGGCGCGCCCTCCAGTGTCCACACATGCAACACCCAGGTACGGTAGGCGAGATACATCTGCTCGCTGCCCGCCTCGCGGCGGCGCGCTTCCTTGCGGGTGCCGCTGTTCTTGTCGCGGAAGAACGCCCGCAGCACGTCCAGCTGGGCGCGGCGCCTGTCCGCCTCGACGCCGGGGGCGATGATGGTCGCAAAATGGATCTCGCGGTCACTCACCCCCGGCGCCGCGGCCGCCGACAGCCCCGCCAGGTAGGCATACAGCTGGTCGATCGCGTCATCGCCCAGCGCGTAGCGCGGCATCAGCGCATCGAGCACGCGCCCGGTCGGATCGATCCCTTCGCGCAGCGCCCGCGCCAGGCTGGCCCGGGTGTAGGCCGGGCGCACGTCGGTAGTACCGGTTGCCACCGCCCGGCGCCGCGCAAACCCGGTTTGCGACGCGGTAAACAGTAGCCGGCCGGCGATCGGGCGCACGGGAGTCTGCCCCTCGCTGCCGCCCAGGCCGCTGCGCCGATGGCAATTGACGCAGGCCGCCTCAAAACCCTCCAGCACCACGCTCTTCTGCACGACGGCGCGCACCGGCTCGCCCGACGCCAGCAGGCCGTCGCGGTAGATGGACTGGCCGGCAAAATGACCGGCCAGCACGGTTGCGGGCGGCTTCGCCGCCGGCACGCCCGCCGCCAGCAGAAGGGCGAGACCCGCCAAGGTACGCCGCACGGTTCGCATCGAGGTGCGTCGCATGATCGCTCAGTTCGAACGTAGCTGGCGGACCTCGCGCAGGATGTCATCCGCGCTGGCGAATCCGTCCAGCCGCACCCACGGCTGCCCGGGGGCTGCACGCAGGAAGGTCGCCGGCTGGTGGTTCATCTTGTCGCCGCGATACACACCGAAGGCGCGCTGCACCGCGATGCTGTCATCCAGGCTGCCGGTCAACATCCGCCACTGCGGCCCCGCGCCGTACTTGCCGGCGTAGGCCTTGAGGGCGGCCGGGGTGTCCTCCTCGGGATCGATGGAAATCGACAGCATCCGCACCGCATCGCGCTCCGGCCCCAGCGCAGCCTGCAGCTGCGAGAAGGTCGCGCTCATCACCGGACAGACCGCGCCGCAGGTGGTGAAGATGAAATTGAGGATTAGCGGCCTGTCCTGCTGCGCCAGTTCGCGGCGCAGCAGCACCCCTGCGCCGTGGGCGTCGACCAGCTTCACGTCCGGGACGGTGTAGGCCGCCTGCGTGCGCGCATAGCCGTCCGCCTGGGCGGGTATGGCGTGGTGATGATGGGAATGATCCTCGGCCATCGCGCTCATCGAAAGGGGCGCGAGGGCCAGCATCAGGACGGCGAGCATCCGTTGGTTTTTCAGTACGCGCATTTCATCCTCCCGTTTGTAGGCTGGTCACTTCACGTTGACCGTCACCGTCGCGGCATTGGACAGCACGCCGGCCTGATCGCGCACGGTGTACTTGAAGGTTTCCTTGCCGCGGAACTTGAGCTTGGGCGTGTAGGACACCGTGCCGTCGGCATTCACCGTCACTGTTCCGCCCTTGTTCGGCGCGGCCGCAATGCTCACGCTGGCCGGATCGAGACTGCCGTCGGGATCGGAATCGTTGGCCAGCACGCCGATGACCCTGGGCGTGTAGCTTGCCGTCTTGCGCAGGGGGGCGGACGCGCTGTCATCCCGGGCCACCGGCGGGGAATTCACGGTGGCGACGACCGTGATCGAGACCGTGGCGCTGCCGCTGTAGAGCGCGCCGTCATGGGCGCGGTAGGTGAAGCTGTCGATGCCGGAAAAGCCGGTATTCGGCGTGTAGTTGAACGAGCCGTCGCCGTTGAGTGCGAGGCTGCCGCTGGCGGGGCCATCCACCAGCGACGTGGCGAGTGCGTCGCCGTCGGCATCGCCGTCATTGCCCAGCACGCCGGGGGCAGCGACGGCGAGCGTGGTGCCGGCCGCCATGCTCCAGGCATCGTTCGACGCGAACGGCGCCTGGTTGGCGGGAGGGACGGCGCCCAGCAGCTGATAGGCCCCCTGCACGTCGGCCAGGCCATAGCCGTAGCTGTTGTCCTCGCCGGCGACGCCGAGGTCGCGCGCGCTCGCGGTCAGCGCCGCTTCGAGCTGGGCGACGCCGGCCTGGGGAAATGCCTCCGCCAGCAGCGCCAGCGCGCCCGCCGCATGCGGGGCGGCGTAGGAGGTTCCGGAGACCACGGCATACAGCGGCAGCCCGCCGAACGAGAGATCGGCGGTGTTGATGTTGACGCCGGGTGCGACCAGTTTCGGGTAGACCGTGCCGTCGCAGGCGGACGGACCACGGCTGCTGAAGCTGGCGATGGCCAGGTCGGCGTCGACCGCACCGGCGGCAAAGCCCGGCGGATTGTTGCCCGGGCTCAGGCTGGTGAGCGGCGACGGGCCATCGTTGCCGGCGGCAATTGCGATCACGATGCCGGACGCCTTCAGCACCTCGATATCGGTGGAAAACTCGGTGATGCACTGCCCCGCCGTGCCGGTGAGGCCCCACGACGCGTTCACCACATCGGGCGCGTCCAGCGTTGCCAGGTCGCCGTCGGGGTCGAGCAGCCACTGGAAAGCCAGATGAATGTCGCTGTAGCGCGCGACCCCGGCGTCGTTGTACAGCCTGGCCGCAATCCAGCGGGCGTCGGGCGCGACGCCGATGGCGCTTCCGCCGGCCGCGCCGCCCACCATGATCCCCATGGTCTGGGTGCCATGGCCGCTGGCGTCGTAGGGCGTGGGATGCTCGTTGTGCGGGTCGTACCAGCTGTTGTCGCCGCCGCGCCACTTGGTGGCCAGGTCCGGGTGATTGGCGTCGACCCCGGTATCCATGTTGGCAACGACGATGCCGCTGCCGCTGAACCCCTGCGTCCACAGCTCCGGCGCGCGCAAAACGTTCAGGTTCCATTCCGGCGGTGCGGCGCTGCCGCTGGTGGTCACCGGCGCCTCGAGGGTCGAATCGAGGCGAACAAGCTCGATGCCGGGACGCGACGCCAGCTGGCGGATGACGCTGGCGCGCGCGGTCACCGCGAAGCCGTTGATCACCCACAACTCGCGAAACTGTCGTGCGCCATTGTTGAGCAGGAAGACGCGGTGCGTGACCTGCGTGGTGGCGGCTTTATTCTTCAGCGCTTCGACCAGCCGGGTATCGCGCCGGCTGCGGTCGGCCGCTTCGTACAGGCGAGGGTTGACGCGGTCGGCCAGGGAGACGATCACCGCGATCTCGTCCTGCGGCCCGCGTGCCGCCAGTTCAGCCGCAAGCTCCGGACCGATGGGCGCAGCCTGCGCGCCGGCGCCTGACAGCCACCCGAGCACCAGCAGAATGCCGGCTTGCTGTGCAGTCATCCGTATCCAGGTGTGCATGATTCATTCCTCCACTACTCGACCGTGAGCTGGGCGATATGGGTGTCGCCGGCGACCAGGTTGACCTGGCTTCCCACCTTGAGATAGCGCCCGGGGTTGGCAAACAGCACGAAATAGCTGCGGTCGGGCATGTCCTTGCGGGCGACCTGGCGCAGCCTGCCGAGCTTGGGCGTGTTGGGCACCGCCAGGCGCGCGCCGCTGACCGGATCGACCAGCTGCAGCTCGGTCTTGCGGCTGAAGAAGGGGGTGGCGCGCTCCGGGTCGGTGATGCGGAAGCGCAGGTCGATCATGTAGTCGGCGGCGGTGAGCCGCAACGACTCGACGCGGATCCCCGGATCCTCGACCGCTTCAGCCGGCGGCGTCCGCGCGGCCTGGTCCGGGGTGGCGGCGCAGCCGACGACCAGGAGGGCCGCCAGGCCGAGCGTACCGAACCGCTTCAGGAGATGGGCGCTCATTTCACGTTGACCTTGACGATGACGGTGTTGGACCAGAGGCCTCCGCTATCCTGCACGCGGTAGCTGAAGTTCTCCGATCCGCGGAAGTTAAGCTTGGGCGTGTAGTTCACCGTGCCGTCACCGTTCACGGTCGCCGTGCCACCCTTGTTTGGCAGAACGATGATTTGGACGTTGGTACCCAGGTTGCCGTCCGGGTCGGTATCGTTGGCCAGCACATTGAGCAGGGCATTCGTTGCGTTGCGGGCCACCGTAAACGTGTCTTTCACCGCCACCGGGGGCGCGTTGGCGACCACCGCTGTGACCGTGATGGTGACCGTGGCCGGATCGCTGGTCGCGCTGCCGTCGCTCGCCTGGTAGGTGAAGCTGACCTCGCCGGCGGTGGTGGCGCTGTAGCTGAAGCCACCGTTCGCGTTCGGGGTGAGGCCTGTCAGCGCGCTGTGGTTGACCGCGGTGAGCGCGTCGCCGTCGATGTCGCTGTCGTTGCCCAGCACCCCAGGAGCCGCCACGTTGAGGGTCTCGCCTGCGGCGACGCTGTAGGCATCGCCGGCCGCCATCGGCGCATCGTTCACCGGGTTGATGGTGAGGCTGACCGTGGCCGGCAGGCTCGGCACGCCGCCGCTCACGGCCTGGTAGGCGAAGCTGTCGCTGCCATTGAAGTTGGCGGTGGGCAGGTAGGTGAAGCTGCCGTCCGCGGCAAGGTTGAGGGTGCCGTGGCTGGGGCCGCTATGCCACAGGGCCGTCGTGCCGGGGTCGTCGTTGAACAGCACGCCGGACGCGGCGTTGACGATCAGCTGCGTGTCCTCGTCGGTGGCGTAGGCGTCAGGGCTTGCCGAGGGCGTTCCGGCCCCGGCTTCGGCCACCGTCAGGTGGGCGAGCATGCCGTGGGCCAGGCGTCGGTCGTAGATCGGATAGGTCGCCGCCTCGGCCGGGGTGATGACGGCGTCCACCGTCTTCAGCGCGGGCAGGAAGGCCGAGTACTGCTCCCGCGCATTCGGATAGGGGTTGCCGTCCTCCGCCACCAGGCGCATGTAGTGCCCCTGCAGCACCGGCGAGCGGCTCTGCAGGCCGGCGTTGAGCAGCCGCAGCCGGGTGGTCTGCCCCGCACTACCGGCGGCCAGGGCGAGGCTCGGGTCGGAGAGGTCCTGGCCGTTGATGAGGAAATATTTCGGCGCGTAGTCGATGGTGCTGGTCACCGCCAAGCCGGGGCCGTACTGGCCGTTGGCCACGGCGGCGTGCAGCACCGGGTCGACCTCGCTGAACAGCAGGGTGGCCTCGTTTTGGTAGGGCACGCCGGCATAGGCCAGGCCCGCGCCCGCGTCATGGGTCATGGCGCCGTAGAGCCCCATCTGCACCTGCACCTGCGGATGGGTGCCGCTGTGGTAGAGGTAGGTACCGGGCTTGAGGTTGTTCCAGGTGTAGCTCTGGCTCCCCCCCGCCACCGCCTCGGCGGTGAAGGAACGCACCCGCTGGCGGCCGCTGCTGTCGGTGAACTTAACCGGACTCATGGTGGCGCGTTGGCCGGGAATGACGATGGACACCGGCTCGGCCCCGGGACCGGTCAGCGCGTTGCGCAGGTTGATGGTGAGGCTGCTGTCTCCGGGCGGCACCACGAGTGGGGGACCGGGCACCGTGGGCACGGATCCGGCGCCTACGTCCAGCGCATATCCCCACATGGGTACCGGGCCGTCCGGCAGGGTCTTGTTGAAGGGCATCGCGACCAGGTTGTAGGTGATGGCGGCGGCATTGCCGGCCACCAGGGGCAGCACCAGCGCCAGCAGCGCGGGCACCCTGCAGAACTTGCTTGTCGTTTGGCTGGCGTTCATGGCCGTCTCCTCAAATGCCTAATCAAATGCTCAGGGAATCGTTACACCATCCACAGGGGGCTCGATGATGACCATGGTCATCATGCCGCCGGGGAAAATATCGTTGTTGGTGATTTCCTTCTCGGTGTGCGAGTGCCACATGTGGAAGTAGCCCGCATTGGCATTCAACCCACCCTGCCCCGGCGGCAGCGCCCCCGCGGCGCCCAGATAGGGGCTGCCGCTCCAGAAGCCGCCGAAGGCCAGATCCTGCTGGTTGGGCAGGGCCACCGGCAGGGGCTTGTTGTGGTCGGCGCACCATTCCTTGGTGGTGACGTCGAATCCGTTCATGTCCGCGATGCAATCGTGGGGATTGAGGGCGACCGTGCCGTAGATGTCCCAGCCCAGGCCCTTGCCGGTCCACTCGAAGATGGCGTCGTAGGTGCTGCCGGGAACGACCTTGATGGTGAAGTCGGACACGGCGAGATCGGGGTTTCCGGAGCCGGGAACGCTCTCCAGCAGGCGGCCGTCGCGGGCGATCGTCCAGCTGTTGTTGCCGTGGTGGTGCAAGGGATGCAGGTCGCGCCCGCCACCGATCACCCGCATCAGCAGCCTGTCACCGGGAAACATGCGGGGCATGGCGTTGTAGGGCTGGGTGGGCATCCAGGGGGTGCCGGTGCCGGCGGCCATCATGGTGTCCGGCGAGGCGCGGCCGTTGATGAACCAGTACTCGGAACTGAAGTCGGCGGTGTCCACCCCCGTCTCCGGTGGCAGGCCCGACATCAGGTTGATGGCAACCTGCTGGTGAACCTGAAAGTCCATCTCGGTGAGCAGGAACAGGTACTCGTGGTCGTAGGCGCTGCCCGCGTCGCCATAGGCGGTCCGGTTGCTCTCGCTGAAACCCGCCGGACGCACGATGATGGCGCCCACCAGGCCCATCTCCACCTGCAGGTCGGGCCGGGTGCCGCTGTGGTAGAGGTAGGTGCCGGGCTGACTGGCGGTGAAGGTGTAGGTCACCGTCGTCGCAGCGCCATCCGCTGCGGCTTCGCAGGTCAGCAATCCCGGGGTACCGGCAGGGATCGCGTCGTCGCACGACGTGGTCACTCCCGACTGGCCGGGGAACACCATGGAGGCCTTCATGGGCAGCGCGTTCCTGAGATTGACGGTGACGGTGTCGCCCACGTTCACGATCATGGTGGGGCCGGGGTACTGCATCACACCGGGGAAGGGCCCGACAACATCTGCGGCATAGCCCCAGGCGAGCAGGCTGGAGCCGTCGGCGGCAGTGATGTAGTCCACTTTGGCCGTCAGGTTGAAGGTGGGGCCGGTGATGCCGTCCACCACCGCCGACGCCCCGCCCGCCCCCAGCGCGAGGGCGGCGACGAGCGCGTGTCCGAGTCTAAGCAGTGTCTTGGTCATGTTCATTCTCCTCGAGCGTGCGGCCGTCAGTTGGCGATGACGATTTCCGTCATCATTCCCCCATAGTCCTCGGTGTTGTTGCTGAGGTAGTTGAGGTTGGTGGTGTAAAGGAAGTAGGTGCCGGGCGCGACGCCGCTGGTGTCGACGATCACGTCCGCCGCCTCACCGCCGCCCAGGGTCACCGAGCTGGTGTCGTAGTAGAGGTTCTCCGTGCCGCCCGGGCCGCGCAGGATGTGGGCGCCGGTTCCGACCACCTTCATCGGCAGCCCCAGCGCGGTGACGGTGTAGAAGTTGGTCACGCTGAGGTTGGACAGGCGCAGCAGGATCTTCTGGTTTACCGTGGCGGTCACTACGGAGCTGACCGGCTGCGACACCTTGCCGCCATTTTCAGCTGGCGGTGCCAGGGGCCCGGTGTTCACCGTATCCGGATAGCCGCGCCCGTTCATCATCGCGTACTTGTCCTTCATCTCGGCGAAGGGCAGGGGCTGCACGGTGTAGCTGGCATCGTGGAAGGCGGGGTCGAAGGAGCCGAGCTGGATCGGGACCTCGACGTCAAAGGCGGTGGAGCCGTCGCCATCGTTGTAGACGTAGCCGTAGGGACCCACCCCGCCTTCCTTGGCGGCCACGGTCGAGGCATTCGGGGCGGCGAGCGTGCCGCCGACGCCGGTGCGGTTCTGGACCGGATCGACGTAGAGGCTGCCGAGCATGCCCATCTGCATGTGCTCGGTGGCTTCCATGTGGCAGTGGTACATGAAGGTGCCGGGCTCCAGGATGTTGTAGTAGTAGGTGATGCTCGCGCCCATGTTGATTGCGATGGAGCCTTCCGGCATGCCGTCGAACACCGGCGCGGCCTGGGGAAAGCCGTGGAAGTGCACGGTGTGCGGGTCGAACAGGTCCGGCCGGATCGCCATGCCCGCGTTGGTGAGGGTGAGATAGAACTCCTGGCCCTCCTTGAGCGCGATGGTGGGCGCCGGAAAGTTGGCGGCGAGGATGCCTTCGCTCATCGCCTGGCCCGGCGGGATTCCGGTCAGGTCGGAGAAGCCGAAGATGTATTGCAGGTAGCCGTCTGCCATGGTGACGAAGCCGTCGCCGCCCGAGAGATGCATGCACTTGGCGTTGGGATGCATGGGGTTCGGGCTGTCGATCACCGCGTCGCCGTTGTTGTCGCCGGGACACTGCACGTACACCGCGCCGTGGGCCGGCAGGGCCAGGCCCCAGGCCAGTGCTACCCAAAGGCCGAGACCGGGATGGCTGCGTAATTTCAGGATTTTCATGATTCGCTCTCCTTTGCTGTCCGCTGTCGCCGGCGGGGACCGGCGGCAGCGGCAGGGTTTACTCGCGCTCATCCGCACCGGCGTCGGGGTTGGTGCCGCCCAGCGGCCGCGGATCGCCATCGAAGTCGGTGACCACCCCGGTCCCCGCCAGCCCCAGGCTTTCTGCCGGCGAACCGTCCTGCAGGTGGTAGTCGCTGAGAAAGCAGGTGCCGACAACCGGGCAGTCCGTGGTCACGGTGGCGTTGGTCCGGGTCAGCGGTCCGAAGCGGACATCGATGAAGTTGCCGCCCTCGTCAAAGGCTGGCGCCGTGGCGAGGCTGGTGGTGGTCTCGTTGATCAGAATGGTCTGACCCGGCGCACCGTTGTAGTACTCGGCAATGAACATCGGATCGAACGTGCTGTTGCTGCCGTCGTAGGTGCAGCTGCCTTCGCTCAGGACGCCCAGGATGCTGTTGCGTGGATCCAGGCAGGCCGTCGTGCCAAGCACCGCAAGGTCCCAGAACACGGCGTTGCTGCCGTCGGCGTTCATCAACGGCACCAGGCCGAAACAGGGCGTCGCACTGGTGGCCGGATCGCAGGTGGTGTCGATGGCCCAGTGGAAGGAGCGGTTGTGCCGGACGATGTTGTTCGTCAGCGTCGGGTTGGCAAACTCCCTGAAGGGCCGCACCGGATTGGCGTTGCCGAAGGCCGCGGCCAGCGCCGTGCTGTGGGCACGCGACACGATGCCGGCCGGCTGGGCGGTGGACTGGTTCGGGCTGCCCGGGGCGAAGGCCGCGCCCACCGTCGCCGTGCTGTCGTTGTTGGCGATGGTGTTGTGGCGGATGAACACCCGCGCGGTGTCCTGCAGCGAGATGCCGCCGCCTGCCAGGCCCGCCATGTTGTCCACCACGATGTTGTTGTCGAGGTCGATGCGGTGCCAGCGGTCGGGGCGGTTGCGGTTTTGCGGCTGATCCACATCCGTGCAGTTGACGAACTGGGTGCGGATGCCGCCGCCGTCGCCGGCGCCGGCCTGGTTGCCCTGGATCAGGTTGGCCAGCACGACGACATCGCCGCTGCCCTCGGTGAGCACGTTGGGCGCAATGGGCGCCGCGCCGCCGATGAAGAGGCCGCCGCCGTTCACCCCCACCCCCTGGTTGAAGGTCTGGTTGAACAGGATGGCGTTGTTGGCGATGGTGCCGCCGTCGCTCAGGCCGAGGTGGCCGATGCCGCCGCCGTTGCCCATCGAGAAGTTGCCGCAGACGGTGTTCTCGCGCACCTGATAGCCGTCGGCCCCGGTGTAGAGGGCAACCCCACCGCCCGCGCCATGCATGGACCCGTTCTGGCTGACCTGGTTGAAGAAGATCTGCACGTTGCGGTTCTGGCTGTCGGTGTAGCCGGAAGCGGAAGCCTCGTCGAGCAGGACGGCATGGCCGATTCGCACGCCGCCGCCATAGGTGCCATGGTTGGAGACGATGCGGTTATTGCTCACCTGCAGGTTGCGCGCATAGCCGCTGGCGAAGATACCGCCGCCATGGTCGGCGCCAGTAATGCTGAAGCCGTCGATGCGGGCGACCCGGTTGGGGCCGAACTCGTTGGCGTTGCCCTGGTTGTTGGCATTACCCGCCACCAGGATGCCGGGGCCTTCCTCGGCACCGAACAGCACCGGCTCGTTGTCGGGCGCGTTGAAAGCGACCTCCTGGCCAGGCAGCAGGCTGAACTGGTTGGCCGCAAGCAGACTGGAGAGCTTGGCGCGCCAGTTGGCGAGCTTCTCGGCCGGCGCCTTGACCGCGTTGATCCGGGTGCCGAGTCCCCAGCCCTGCAGGCCCACCGGTTTGTGCATGATCACCAGTTCCTCGTAGGTGCCGGTCGGCACCAGGATCAGCGGCGAGCCGGTGCTGGGAGCGGCGTCGATGGCGGCCTGGATGGAAGCACCGGGAGCGACGCGGATGGGCTGCCCCCCACCGATGGTGAAGGTGAGCCCGGTCTTGGTGGTGGCGCCGTCGCTGCGGGTCACCATCAACTGGTAACTGCCGTTGGCGGTGCCGGCCGGGATGGTGGCCTCGATGGTTCCCGGCGTCCAGGTGTTGATGGAAAGCGGAGTTCCATTGAGGGTCACGCTGCCCGGGGCATCGCCGAAACCGAAGTCGCGCGGGATGGTCGCAGGCGCGCCCGGCGCACCGTAAGCCGGATTGGGTACGTCCACGCTGCCGACAGAGGCGATGGTGATGCTGCGTGGAACGGTGGTCGCGGCGGGAACCCAGGGCCCGTTGTCGCCGGACGCCCAGGAAATCGCCGGGGTGCCGTCCGGATATTCGCAGTCGAGCGGGAATTGACCTGGCCCGGCGAAGGCGGCGATGGGCACCACCGGCGTGTCCAGGTAGGTGGTCTTGCCCGGCATGTACTGGAAGGTGTAGCAGAACTGGCTGTACTGCCGGTCGAAGTGCGGGTCCTCTCCCCCGTTGGGCAAGAGGGGTGAGTTCATGCAGGCGGTCAGCATGTTGGGCGACACGCCCGAAGGCATGGGCAGGTTCATCGAGAACGTGGAAGGCACCAGGGCGTTGAAGTTGCCGTACTGGTCGCTGTACACCCGGGTGATCTCGCGCCCGGTCCAGTCCCGGATGGAAACGGGAATGAAGGACGGCGCCTGCTTCTCGCCGAAGGTCGGCGCATTGGGGTCGAATTCGTTGGCCACGTCATTGAGAATCATGCCGACGATGTGGGCAGCCACCGGCACCTCGGTGAACATGAAGAAGTTGGCGGCACCGTTCGCCTTGTCCTGCAGCACGACATGCTTGCGATCGCACAGCGGACGGTTTTCGCCGGCATAGGGACTGGCCACGCCGGGGAACAGGCTGAGTTCAGGCGGCACCGGACGCGAGTCGCCCACGCATTCAACCGGCAACAGCAGCGGGCTGGGCGTGTATTCGTCGCCGAAGTCGACGTTCTTGTCCTCCTCCTTGACGTGCTCGTAGCCGGGCGGCGTGACCGCCTCGACGATATAGACGCCCGCGGGGATGTCGTTGAAGGCGTAGCCGCCGTCGAACACGCCGGGGCGCACCTGGTTGAAGTTGCGCAGGCCATCGAAGCAGTCGGTGGGCTGGCCGTTCGCAGCGTAGAACACGTCGCCCTGGCAGCCGGTGGGTACGCTGTCATCCCAGCTGTCGGTGGTCACGACCTGGATGGCGTCGCCCATGTCGAAGGCGCCGTTGTCGTTGTGGTCGATGTCCTCCGGCCCCTTGGCGGTCGGATCGTCGCGCCAGCCGAAGGGCCAGTTGTCGACATCGGCGTACTGCAAACCGTCCGGAATAACGGCGGTATCGTCGATGAACTTGTCGTTGTTGGCGTCCCGGTACAGGTTGATCTGCACCCGCGGAATGCCGGGCTCCCAGGTCTCGGCCGCGGCGTAGCGGGGGTCGTGCTCGGCACGGGTCGTCGCATACTGGACGATGCCGGAGATGCCGCCGTTCTCACCCGGCCCGTAGACGGCCTTGCCCCACTCGATCACGCTGCTCTGGCCGAGGAATCCCTGGATGGCCTGGGTGAGCACCTGGCCGGTCTCGGTGCGGTAGGGCGCGCCGTCGTTCTCCGCCTGCAGCTGCGGATTGAGCTTGCCGCCGTAGCTCCAGTATTCGTTCTCGTCGATTTCCCCGCCGCCATCGACCGCGATGGTGGCGCCGGTGGCCTTGAAGCGGGCGAAATCCACTTCCGCGACCAGCCAGTTGAAGAAGGGGAAGACCTCATCGAAGGGCACGTAGCCATCCATGTCGGTGGGGAAGGACTGGTAGATGCTGCCGTCGCGGAAGCGCAGGTTGACCGCCTGCTCGGGTATCCCCTGCTCACCGGGATCACGGAAGCCGTTCTGGTCGGCGTCGAAGAACACCACGCTCTCGAGGCGCGAGAACCAGAAGAACACCGGCACTTCCTGCAGGGCCAGCACGGGCCCGGTTTCCGCCGTGATCGTGATGTTGTGGGTGGCGAAGATGACATCCAGATAGTCGTCCCAGATCACCAGCTGGTAGTCGCCCGGGGGCACGCCGGTGATTTCGAAGCTGCTGTCCGCCTTGCAGGGGCCCGAGTAGAGGCCACGACCGCCGACGGCCGGCATTTCGTTCAGGCCGACCCGGCAGTTGGGGATGGCATGCCCGTTGTAGAAGGCGTAGTTTGGCGGGCGCGAGTTGTGCAGGTTGACCACGGTACCGGTAATGCTGGTGCCGCCGGTGAGCACCGTGGTGTCCTTGAAGTCCTGCACGAAACCGATGAAGACATGGTGTCCGGGCGGCCCGAACTCCTGGAAGTAGGAGGGCTCGTTGGCCTTCACCCAGGCATCGATGGTCTTGGTGCCTTCGATGGTGGAAGTCTGGTGCCAGTTGGGGCCGGGCGGCAGCATCTGGACACCGTACTTGCCGGGCGCCAGGTTCTTGATCAGCAGGGTGCCGTCGGGCCCGGTCTTGAGCGTGCCGTCGCCCATCGCCACCACGTCGCCGGCCGCGTTATAGGTGGTTCCGAGCGGGTTGCCGAAGGCATCCTGGCTCATCTGTCCGCCGGAAGCGCCGTAGCTGCCGCCGGCCTCGAACAGCAGGACGCTGACGCCGGCCAGGCCTTGCTCCTGCGGCAGGTCGGGCGCGTTGTTGATAGGCTGGTTGTCATTGAAGGCGAACACCGAGATCTGCGCGGTTGGGGTGGGCGCCGGGTTCACCGTCACCGTGACCGAGGCCTGCCCCGGCTTCACCTGGGCGCCGCCCATCTGGTAGCCGCTATTGGGCAGCACCGAGACGTAGTAGCGTTTGCTGGCGTCGAGAGCAATCGCAGGATTGCTCGAATCGCCCTTGCCCGCCAAAGGCATGTAGCTGGTGTGGAGGCTCAGCGACAGGTCGCGGCCGGGCTGCGCCGGAGTGAAGTCGACGTCCTTGGTGGCATCCTCCTCCACCAGCCAGCGGAAGCCGACGTCGATGGGCTGGCCATTCGGCCCGACCACGTTGATGGTCAGCGCCCGGGCATCGAGTGCCTGCATCAGGCCTGTCAGCAGCAGCAGCGACAGAAACAGGCACCACAGACGTGCACCGCTGGATTGTCTAAAGGTTTCGGTTTTCATCGCACCCTCTCCCACTCGTATCAACACACACCGGATCCAGGCGGCTTGCGCCCGGATGCGTCCTTAGGTGGGAGATTAGTCGGGGGCGAAACGAATAGCAGCGGGGCAAAACCCGCACTCCGTTACGGCCGGGCCTGCATTTGAATGGGAGGGGTTCACTGTAGAAAATCCGGGACCGTGGATCGGTGCTGCGGGTTGGCCGGGGCCCGGCTCCCCGGCTCAATGATGGGCCGGACCCGGCTGCATGGCATTGACGATGGCGACCAGCTCGGTATGCCCCAGCGGATCGATGGGGACGAAATAATCCACGCCACAGTCCATCGCCCGCGCCCGCAATGCATGCATCTCGTCGTACGTCATGCCGATGAGCCTCGCCTGCGCACTCGCTTCCCGGATGTCGCGAATCAGCTCTGCGAGCCGGGAGCCCGGCAGCGCCAGGTCGAGCAGCACCAAGTGTGGTTTGAGCGCGGCGGTCCGGTCGAGGCCCTCCGTCTCGTTCGCCGCCTCCGCCACGATCATGGCGGGCCAACGGATCGACAGCAGTGCGGCGAGCTGCCTGCGCAACAGCGCATCGCCCACGACGATCAGGGTTCGGTAGCGCGCCTGCAGCAGGGCATCGACCACGGAAAGGATCTCCTCCCCGGTCGACTCGCCCTTCACCATGAAACGATCCGCGCCATTGCGGAACGCGGCATCGCGGTATTCGGGGAAATCATAGCTGGTGATGACGCAGACGACCGAATCGGCAAAAACCGCCTTGATGGCCCGGGTGAGATCGAGGCCGTTGCCCTGCGGCAGCCGGATATCCATGAAGATCAGGTCGTAATGCCGGGCAAGCGCCTGGTGCAGCGTATCTTTGCCGTCCGCGGTTTCGGTGATCCGCATGAAGGGAAACCGCCCGCTCAGCACCTGGTGGAGCGTCTCGCGGTAGGCCGCGTTGTCTTCGGCGATAAGGACATTGATCATCACAGGCCCGATCGTCACCCATTGAAGCCTCATGCTAGGCATCGGGCCTTCCCGCACCTATAAGGGGTTCCCCGCATTCAAGGGCTGGCTGCGCTGTAATCCGGCCTGCCGGAAACCGCTTGGTAGCGCCGGTAGTAATCGAGCACCCTCGGCACATAGCGCCGGGTCTCGCGATAGGGGGGGATGCGGTTGCCATGCTTCTTCACCGCGTTCTCGCCGGCATTGAAGGCGGCGAGTGCCAGACTCACGTCGCTGTCGAACATCGCCAGCAGATCCCTCAGGTAGCGCGCGCCGCCGCCCAGGTTTTGCGCCGGATCGAACGCATCGGTTACCCCGTAGCGCCTGGCGGTTGCGGGCATCAGCTGCATCAGGCCGGCCGCGCCCTTGTTCGAGACTGCCTTCGGGTTGTAGCTCGATTCAACCGAAATCACGGCATGGAGCAGCGCGCTTTCGAGGCCGTAGGCCCGGGAAACCTGCTCGACCATCCGCTCGTAGCGAGCTTTTCCAACAAGGCCCGGACCGGATTTGCCGGGCTTGGCCACCGGCATCGCGTCGGCGGCGGGCTGCGGCGCGGCAATCAGGACGGCATAGCGTGTGTCGGCCGGCACATTGCTGAGGGATACGGTGCCGTCGGCATCCGTGAAGGCGTAGATATCCGCCCACCCCGGCTGCCCCAGGCAGAGTCCAAACAACAGCGCAATCAAGGCAGTCCCCTGCACGCTCATGGGAAACCTCCGCTGGGAAGGATCGCTACATGCCCCAAAGCCTATGAGGTGCGGCGAGCCGAAGCAATACAGTGAACCCTGTAAATGGCGTTGCGGGGATTGCCATGTGCCCCATTCCGGGAATATCGTGTTTTCCCGGACGACACGCAATTCCACGAAGGGAATTTCCATGTTCAAGCTGCTGCGTTTTTATTCGGTTGCAAGCTTTGTGGCCGTCCTCGCCACCGCACTGTTGATCGCCCTGTTTTACAGGCAGGTCGCCATCCATGGAATTATGCAGCTGGCCGAGCGCAGCAACCTGGCCCTGGCGCGGACCGCCCTCAATTCGGTGCGGCCTGTATTGGTCAATTATCTGAACGCGGTCGCGCAGCCCGGTCTGGTCAACGTCAGCCATCGCCCGCCGCCCCCTGAACTGGCCGCGGCCATCCATTCGCTGATGCACGAAAGCTCGGTGGTCCGGATCAAGATTTACAACCGGAATGGCGTGGTCGTCTTCTCGACCAAGACCGCGCAGATCGGCACCGACCAGCGCAACAACCCGGGCTTCATCTCGGCGATCAACGGTCGCGTCGCCGACACCCTGATTTACCGCGACAGCTTCAACAGCTACGACAAGGCCACCGAGGAAGACAACCTGATGCAGACCTACATCCCGATCCGTGCCAGCGCAACCGAGCCGGTTCTGGGGGTGTTCGAAATCTACACCGATGTGAACGACCTGGTGCATCAGGCCGAGCGGACCGAGTTCATCATCATGGCGGGCGCCCTGCTCATCCTGACGGCGCTCTATGCGGCCCTGCTACTCGTCGTGCGACGCGCGCACAACATCATCGATTCGCAGAACCAGACCATCCGCGAGCGGACGGAAACGCTGGAAATCCTGTCCGCCCGCATGCTGAAAAACGAGGAATCGAATAAAAAGAAGATCGCCATCGAATTGCACGAGGGACTCGCGCAGACCCTCAGTGCCGTCAAGCTGAACCTGGAAAACAACCGGCAAAGAATGAACGGCGACGATACCCTCGGCCGATCGATGACGTCGCTCATCCCGGTGTTGCAAAGCGCGATCGAGGATGTCCGCACCATTGCGGCCGAACTGCGGCCGTCCAGCATCGACGACCTCGGGCTGTTGCCAACGATCCACAGCGTGTGCCGGAGTTTCCAGCAGCAGCACCCGGGAATCCGGACCCTGCAGGACATTTCCCTGCAGGAGAAGGACATTCCCGCGCCGCTGAAAGTCATCCTCTACCGCATCATCGTGCTCGCGCTCGACGACATCGCCCTCCACACCGATTCCGACCGCATCCAGATCGCCCTGCGGCGGGACCAGGGCGCACTCACCCTGCTGATCGACGACACGCCGTCGGAATCCCCCGACCTGGCGGCAACCACGCTGATCGGAATCGACCCGGATCCGGAATCGCGGTTTGCCAAGATGCTCGAGTTGACGACCCTGTCGGGAGGGCGCTTCGCGGCGGCGCGTCCTGCTGCCGGCAGGATCGTGCTGCGTGCGGCATGGAACGGCTAGCCCGTGCGCAAGATGGCCGTGCCGCGTCTGGCAGGCTGCCAGCCCCTGACGCGCCTTGACAGGACCGGCCGCCCCCGCCCAGACTCGCGTATGCGCTCGCTTCGGATATTCCTCGCTTTGCTGATTTCGCTCGCCCTCCCGGCGCAGGCGCTGGCGGGCGTGATGGCGGCCGCCTGCTGCCCGATGGCGGAGGCGGCGGCCAGCGTCGAAACCGCGGCGGCGCACGACTGCTGCCACGATGAGGACAGCCAGGGCACGCCCTGCGCATCCGACCTGTCCTGCCAATGCGGCGGCCATCCCGCGATCGGCACCCGCGCCTTCGTCCCGCCCCTGCCAGTGGTCTTCCAGGCCCACGCCACGCCCCTCCTGTGGGCGCAGTCCGTCTTTCCGGTCCCGCTCTGGCGGCCGCCCACCGTCTAGCCTCCTCGACTGAGTCCCGCGCCATCCGGCGCGGAAAATGGCGCATCGCGTCATCCGGAGATGGAGCACGACATGTTTTTCAAACTGCCTTACTGGCTTGCCGCCCCGTTGTGGGCGGGATGGATGGCGGGCGCGGGTGCTGCCCCGCTCGGCTTCGACGATGCGCTGACGCGGGCGCTGCAGGAAACGCCGGCGCTGTCGGCGAGCGCGAGCAGGATCGCCGCGGCGCGCCAGAGCGCGATCCCGGCGGGCGCCCTGCCCGACCCACAACTCACGCTGGGGCTGGCCAACGTGCCGCTCGAAGGCGACGACCGCTTCAGCCTCGACAGCGACCCCATGACCATGCGCACGATCGGCGTGATGCAGGCCTTCCCCAACGCCGCCAAGCGCGGCGCGCTTGCCGGCGCGGCGCGGGGGCGGGTCGGGCTGGCCGAGGCCGGGCTGCGGGTGGTGCGCCAGAGCGTGCTGCGGCAGACCGCGCAGGCGTGGATCCAGCGCCACAGCGCCGAGGCGCAGCTGCGGCGCATCGCCGCGCTCTACGATGAAAACCGTCTGTTCGACACTGCCGTGCGCGCGCGCCTGGCGGGCGGTGGCGGCATGGCGAGCGACGCCGTGCTGCCGCGCGAGGAAGCCGCGCTGATCGCCGAGCGCGAGGACATGCTCGACGCGCGCCGCGCCCAGGCCATCGCCGCGCTGCGGCGCTGGGTCGGCGACGCCGCCGACTGGCCGCTCGCAGGTGCGCCGCCGCAGTGGCCGATCGACCACGGCCACCTCGCGCACCGCCTCGAACAGCATCCCGAACTCGCCCTGTACGGCCACGAAGCGCGCGTGCTGGACGCCGAAACCGACCTCGCGCGGGCGGCGACCCGACCCGACTGGCGGCTGGGCGTGGTGTACCAGCAGCGCGGTTCGCAGTTCGGCAACATGGCCGGCATCGAGCTCGGCTTCGATCTGCCGGTGTTCGCGTCCACCCGCCAGGACCCGCTGATTGCCGCGCGGGTGGCCGAGCGCGCCGCGCTCGATGCCGACTACCAGGCGCAATTGCGCGCCCACAACGCCGAGCTCGACGCCGACCTGGCCGAGTACCGGCGGCTCGACCGGGCGCTGGCCCGCCAGAACGAAGTGCTGTTGCCGCTGGCGCAGGAGAAGGTGGCGCTGACACAGGCCGCCTGGCGCGGCGGACAGGGCAGCCTGGCCGAACTGATCGGCGTTCGGCGCGCGCGCATCGACGCCGAACTCAAGGCGATCGAACTTGCAGGGGCGCGCGACGAGATGGCCGCCCGCCTCCACTTCACCTACGCCCAACCCGACGAATCCGGAGTCCAGCCATGAACCCCCCTTCCTTCAAGCCGCTTGTCGGTCGCCTCGCCGCCGCCGTCGTGCTGATCGCGCTGGGCGTGGCGGGCGGCATGCTGTGGTCGCAGTCCCGACACCCGCCGGCCGTCGCGCAAAACGCCGCCACATCGCCCGCCGACGAACGCCGCGTGCTCTACTGGTACGACCCGATGGTGCCGTCGCAGCGCTTCGACAAACCCGGCAAGTCGCCCTTCATGGACATGGAGCTGGTGCCCAAATACGCCGACGAGGGCGGCGACGCCGCCAGCGTAAAAATTGACCCCAGCATCGCGCAGAACCTGGGGATGCGGCTCGCTGCGGTCAGCCGCACCGACATTTCCGAGACGATTCATGCGACCGGCGTGGTGCGTTACAACGAACGCGACATCGCCATCGTGCAGGCGCGCAGCGGCGGCTACGTCGAGCGGGTGGCACGCCTGGCGCCGGGCGACGTGGTCAAACCCGGCGCCCTCATCGCCGAGCTGTTGGTGCCGCAGTGGGCGGCGGCGCAACAGGAATACCTGGCACTGAAGGCCGTCGGCGACGCCGAGCTGACGGCCGCCGCCGAGGCGCGGATGCGGCTCGCAGGAATGCCGGAACGGCTGATCCGTGAGGTCAAGGCAAGCGGCCGGGTGCAGGACCGCAGCGCGATCACCGCGCCCATCGGCGGCGAGTTGCAGTCGCTCGACGTGCGGCCCGGCATGACGCTTTCCGCCGGGCAGACGCTGGCGCGCATCAACGGCATCGCCAGCGTGTGGCTCGACGTGGCGGTGCCGCAGGCGCAAGCGGGCCAGGTGCGCACCCGGCATACCGCCGAGGCGCGCTTCGCCGCGTTTCCCGGTGAGACCGTCCGCGGACGGGTCATCGCCATCCTGCCGGGTGTCGACCCGGCGGCGCGCGCGCTTACCGTGCGCATCGAACTGCCCAACCGCGACGGCCGCATTCGCCCCGGCCTCAGCGCCGAGGTGCAGATCGCGGGTGCGACCGCGTCCGCGCTCACCGTACCGAGCGAGGCGGTGATCCGCAGTAGCCGCCGCGCGCTGGTGATCGTGGCGGAGGACCAGGGGCGCTACCGCCCGGTCGAGGTCACGCTCGGGCGCCAGGCGAACGACCGCACCGAAGTGCTGACGGGACTTGCCGAAGGCCAGCAGGTGGTCGCCAGCGGACAGTTCCTGATCGATTCCGAGGCCAGCCTGCAGGGCGTGCTCGACCGCCTCTCCTCTGCCCCAAAAAGCGGCGTGCCCGCTGCGCCGCTGCATGAAGCGGACGCGATGATCGAAGACATCGATGGCGAGGAAGCGACGCTCAAGCATGGTCCGTTCGAATCGCTGTCGATGCCGGGCATGACCATGGTGTTTCCGCTGGCGCGACCCGAACTCGCGCACGGGCTGAAGACCGGCGACCGGGTGCGCGTCGGCGTGCGCCAGACCGACGATGGGCTGCTGGTCGAGAAGTTCGACAAGCGCGGGAGCGCGAAATGATCGCGGCGCTGATCCGCTGGTCGGTGGGAAACCGTTTCCTGGTGCTGCTGGCGACGCTGTTCATCGTGGCCTGGGGCGTGTGGTCAGTGAAGACAACGCCGATCGATGCGCTGCCCGACCTGTCCGACGTGCAGGTCATCATCCGCACGCCGTACGCCGGGCAGGCGCCGCAGATCGTCGAGAACCAGGTCACCTATCCGCTCGCCACCACCATGCTGTCGGTGCCGGGGGCGAAGACGGTGCGCGGCTACTCGTTTTTCGGCGACAGCTTCGTCTACGTGATTTTCGAGGACGGCACCGACCTGTACTGGGCGCGCTCGCGCGTGCTGGAATATCTCAGTCAGGTGCAGGGGCGTCTGCCCGCCAGTGCCAAGCCCGCCCTCGGCCCGGACGCAACTGGCGTCGGCTGGATCTACCAGTACGCGCTGGTGGATCGAAGCGGCCGTCACGACCTGGCGCAGCTGCGGTCGATCCAGGACTGGTTCCTCAAATACGAGCTGAAGACGCTGCCGAATGTGGCCGAGGTCGCGTCCATCGGCGGCATGGTCAAGCAGTACCAGGTAGTGCTCGACCCGGTGCAGCTTGCCGCCTACGGCATCCCGCACCAGACGGTCATCGCTGCCATTCGCGACGCCAACCAGGAGCGCGGCGGCGCGCTGCTGGAACTTGCCGAAACCGAATACATGGTACGCGCCAGCGGCTATCTCGCAACGCTGGCCGACTTCCGCGCCATCCCGCTCAGGCTCGCGGGCGCCACACCGGTGACGCTGGGCGACGTGGCGACGATCCGCACCGGTCCCGAAATGCGGCGCGGCATCGGCGAGCTCGACGGCGAGGGCGAAGCCGTCGGCGGCGTGGTGATCCTGCGTTCGGACCAGAACGCGCGCGAGACCATCGCCGCGGTCAAGGAGCGGCTCGAGACGCTCAAGGCCAGCCTGCCGCCTGGCGTCGAGATCGTCACCACCTACGACCGCAGCGCGCTGATCGACCGCGCCATCGACAACCTGAGTCAGAAGCTGATCGAGGAATTCATCGTGGTGGCGCTGGTGTGCGCGCTGTTCCTGTGGCACCTGCGCTCTTCTTTGGTGGCGATCATCTCGCTGCCGCTGGGCGTGCTGATCGCCTTCATCGTCATGCGCCAGCAGGGCATCAACGCCAACATCATGTCGCTCGGCGGCATCGCAATCGCCGTTGGCGCGATGGTCGATGGCGCGGTGGTGATGATCGAAAACGCGCACAAGCACATCGAGGCCTGGCAGCACAAACACCCCGGAAAAACCCTGCAGGGCGAGGCGCACTGGCGGGTGATCGTCGAGGCCGCCAGCGAGGTCGGCCCGGCGCTGTTCTTCTCGCTGCTCATCATCACCCTGTCGTTCATTCCGGTGTTCACTCTGGAAGCGCAGGAAGGCCGCCTGTTCGGCCCGCTCGCCTTCACCAAGACCTATGCGATGGCCGCCGCCGCCGCGCTGTCGGTAACGCTGGTGCCGGTGCTGATGGGATACTGGATCCGCGGCCGCATCCCGGACGAAACCAGGAATCCGCTCAACCGCTGGATGATCCGCGCCTACCGGCCGCTACTCGACGCGGTGCTCGCGCGCCCCAAAATCACCCTGCTCGCCGCCGCCCTGGTGTTTCTCAGCGCGGCCTGGCCGATCAGCCGTCTCGGCGGGGAATTCCTGCCGCCGCTCGACGAGGGCGACCTGCTCTACATGCCGAGCGCGCTGCCGGGGCTGTCGGCGCAGAAGGCGTCCGAACTGCTGCAGCAGACCAACCGCCAGATCCGCAGCGTGCCCGAGGTGGCGAGCGCCTACGGCAAGGCCGGACGCGCCGAGACCGCCACCGATCCGGCGCCACTGGAAATGTTCGAGACCATCATCCAGTTCAAGCCGCGCGAAGAATGGCGGCCGGGGATGACGCCGGAAAAGCTGGTCGAGGAACTCGACCGCGCGGTGCAGGTGCCGGGGCTGGCCAACATCTGGGTGCCGCCCATCCGCAACCGCATCGACATGCTCGCCACCGGCATCAAGAGCCCGATCGGGGTGAAAATCGCCAGCGCCAGTCTGGCCGACATCGACCGCGTCGCGCAGCAGGTCGAGCGCATCGCCAGGACGGTGCCCGGGGTATCGTCCGCGCTCGCCGAACGGCTCACCGGCGGACGCTACGTCGACATCGACATCGACCGCGCCGCCGCCGCGCGCTACGGCCTAAACGTCGCCGACGTGCAATCGGTGGTGGCGAGCCTGATCGGCGGCGAAAACATCGGCGAGACCGTCGAGGGGCTGGCGCGCTATCCGATCAACGTGCGCTACCCGCGCGAATGGCGCGACACGCCGGAAAAGCTCGCCGCGCTGCCCATCCTCACCCCCGGCGGCAGCCAGATCACCCTCGGCATGGTGGCCGCGGTCAGGCTCAGCGAGGGCCCGCCGATGCTGAAAAGCGAGAATGCGCGGCTGTCGGGCTGGGTCTACGTCGATGTGCGCGGGCGCGATCTCGCGTCCACCGTAACCGACCTGCAACAGGCCGTGGCCGCCGGCGTCCAGCTCGAACCCGGCATAAGCATCGCCTACTCCGGCCAGTTCGAATTCATGCAGCGCGCCAACGCGCGGCTGAAAGCCGTGGTGCCGGCCACCCTGGCGATCATCTTCGTGCTGCTCTACCTCACCTTCCGCCGCTTCGACGAGGCGCTGCTCATCATGGCCACCCTGCCGTTCGCGCTGACCGGCGGCGTGTGGTTCCTCTACGCGATGGGCTACAACCTGTCGATCGCGACCGGCGTCGGCTTCATCGCGCTGGCCGGCGTCGCCGCCGAATTCGGCGTCATCATGCTGCTGTATCTGAAGAACGCCTGGACCGCGCAACAGGCCGCCGGACAGGCCGGCGAAGCGGGCCTGCAGGACGCCATCCGCGAAGGCGCGGTGCAGCGCGTGCGGCCGAAAGCCATGACCGTGGCGGTGATCGTCGCCGGCCTGTTGCCGATCATGATCGGCAGCGGCACCGGCAGCGAAGTGATGAGCCGCATCGCCGCCCCCATGATCGGCGGCATGGTGAGCGCGCCGCTGCTGTCGCTGTTCGTCGTCCCGGCCGCCTACTGGCTGATGCGCCGCCGCGCCGCGCGGGAGGCCGCCGGCCACGCCGAATGACGCCACGGCTTTTTAAAATCCAGCGGCCAAAAACAGAAAAGCCCCGAATCATCGGGGCTTTTTGTTTGCATGATGCAGTGTTCGGGCTGGTGGGCAGTACAGGGCTTGAACCTGTGACCCCCGCCGTGTGAAGGCGATGCTCTACCGCTGAGCTAACTGCCCCGAAGCGGCGCGAATTAAACCACATCCGACCTGACAAGGTCAATTTCAGAGCACACTCCTCTTCCATTGCGAACAAAGCGAAGCCATCCAGAAAGCCCGCCACTGCAACCAACGCTGGATCGCCACGGCGCTGCGAGCGTCGCGATGACAGAATGTTTCCGCACAGCGCCAAAGCCTGGAACCCGCAGAGTCCTGTGTCCTCTGTCGGGTAAAATGGCCCCTTTTTCCCGCCCGCCCCGCCATGATCCGCACCCGCTTCGCTCCCTCCCCCACCGGTTATCTGCATGTCGGCGGCGCACGCACCGCGCTGTTCTCGTGGGCGTTCGCGCGTCATCACGGTGGCCAGTTCATCCTGCGCATCGAAGACACCGACATCGCGCGCTCGACCCCCGAGGCGGTGCAGGCGATCCTCGACGGCATGGCCTGGCTGGATCTGAATCACGACGAAGGCCCGTTCTACCAGACCAAGCGCCTGTATCGCTACAAGGAAGTGCTCGAGCAGATGCTGGCCAGCGGCCAGGCCTACCACTGCTATTGCAGCACCGAGGAACTCGACGAAATGCGCGAGGCGCAGCGCGCGCGGGGCGAGAAGCCGCGCTACGACGGCCGCTGGCGCCCCGAGCCCGGCAAGACGCTGCCGGTGCCGCCCGCCGGCGTGCAGCCGGTGGTGCGCTTCAGGAATCCGACTGATGGCGTGGTGGCATGGAAGGACCTGGTGAAAGGCGTCATCGAGTTTTCCAATGCCGAGCTCGACGACCTCATCATCGCGCGCGGCGACGGCACACCCACCTACAACTTCTGCGTGGTGGTGGACGACTGGGACATGCAGATCAGCCACGTCATCCGCGGCGACGACCACGTCAACAACACCCCGCGCCAGATCAACATCCTGAAGGCGCTGGGCGCGACGGTACCGCAGTACGCGCACCTGTCGATGATCCTCGGCGACGACGGCACCAAGCTGTCCAAGCGCCACGGCGCGGTGTCGGTGATGCAGTATTTCGAGGAAGGCTATCTGCCGGAAGCGGTCATCAACTACCTGGCGCGGCTCGGCTGGTCGCACGGCGACGCCGAGATTTTCAGCCGCGAGCAGTTCGTGCAGTGGTTCGACCTCGACCACATCACGCCGTCGGCCGCGCAGTTCAACACCGAAAAGCTGCGCTGGCTCAACCAGCAGTGCATCAAGGCCGCCGACGACGCGCGTCTGGCCGATCTCACGCGCCCCTTCCTGGTGCGCAACGGCGGCAACCCAGACGACGGCCCCGACCTCGCAGCCGTCTGTGCGCTGGTGAAGGAACGCGCCGCCACCATCGCCGAACTCGCCGACGCCGCCACCCTGTTCTACCGCACCCTGCACCCCACGCCCGAACTCCTGGCGCAGCACGTCACGCCCGAGGTGCTGCCCGCGCTGGCCGACCTCGCCGCCAGATTCGAAACGCTGACCTGGGAGCGCAGCGCCATCAGCGCCGCATTCAAGGAGACCCTCGCCGCGCACGGCCTCAAGATGCCCAAGCTGGCAATGCCGGTGCGCGTGCTGGTGACCGGCGAGGCGCAGACCCCGGCGATTGACGCCACGCTGGAACTGATCGGCAAGGAAAAGGTAGTCAGCCGCCTGAAAGCCGCACTGTAGGCGGCCACACGCGCGGGCGAATCCGCTATAATGCGCGCTGTTTTTCGCCGTTGTAGCTCAGTTGGTAGAGCAGCGCATTCGTAATGCGAAGGTCGCCAGTTCGATTCCGGCCAACGGCACCAGTTGTAAAAAAACGCCGCTCATTGAGCGGCGTTTTTCTGTCCGCTCCGCCCGCACCTGAACTGCCTGCATTCACTGCGTCAGTAAGCGGCCCGTCGTTAAATTCGGCGCGCACTTTTGATGATCTGCTTTTGCTAAACGTTAGCCAGTGGCCGACCCAATGCAACAGCTAATTTAGACAGCGCCTTTAATTTCGACCTATGCAAAGGCAGTAAAAAAGTGTCGGAATTTCTTACAGATTGCACAAGACATTAAGCCTGGTTAGCGTCGTTCTGTCATAACCATTTGATTTATATACGTTGCCAATAAGTGGTGCATTCCTTGCTGTTATTTACAACAAAGCCGTGCAAACCATTTACAAACCATTAAGGAGAACCGGCATGTACTCTTTAAAAGTATTTATACGTGGTTGGTCTTATAACCTCAGGCGCAGTACACGCAACAACATTCGACTCCTACAATCGAATATAGGTAGTCTCATCCGGCAGAGGGTGCCCGGCTTCGATCGCCGCAGGAAAGCGTAATTTCAGTAGCACCCACATGGACCTCGCTTCAGTGGGTTTTTCTTCTACGCAACAGGCAGCATCGGGTCGAAAGCGCCAATTCGACATTCTTGCAAGCGGACATTAAGAACCTCCGGTAACCCCCATACAACCGGCTGCCATGACGCCAAGGCCGAACGGCTTTTCCAGAGTGAGCCGCCTTGAACCGGCGGGTCCCGGCGGTTTATCCCCGCCCTTCCAGGCCACGTTTTTCCCGGTGCTATATCTTCAGAAAGACCGAGGAGATGGCCATGTCCTTTCCGATCGTGGTGGATTGCCGGCCGAGCCATGGCGGCGAGTCCGTACCCCGTGCCCTGCATTTCGATCTGGCAAACGTGGCGGTGAAAGCGCTCTTGGACAGCTGGGCGGGGCGGGATCACTGCTATTTCAAACTCCTTGGCGAGGATGGTGCGACTGATATCGTCCGCCACGATCTGCCTTCCGGCCTGTGGGAGATCGTCTTTTACTACCGCGGGCAGGAGCCGGCCGGGTGACCGCCAGGGTCTGTTCCGTGCTGGTGTGCCTGGTGTGCCTGGTGTGCCTGGTGTGCCTGGTGTGCCTGGTGTGCCTGGTGTGCCTGGTGTGCCTGGCGTGGTTGGCTGGCTGCGCCACGCCTGTGGTGCAGCCGCGCGGGGCGCATCCGACTGTCCCGCGCCTGGAGGCCGGGCGCGTGATCGCCGCCGACGGTGCGGCGCTGCCCCTGAGCGTGTGGCGGCCGCACGGGGCACCGCGCGCGGTCGTTCTTGCCCTGCATGGCTTCAACGACCACAGGCTGGCTTTCGCCGAGGTGGGGCCCTTCCTCGCCGCCGGGGGGATCGTCACCTATGCCTACGACCAGCGCGGCTTCGGCGCCACCGCCCGGCGCGGCATCTGGCCCGGCGCGGAACTGCTGGTGGACGATGCCAGGAGGGTGGCTGCATTGCTGCGCCAGCGGCATCCCGACCAGCCGCTCTATCTGCTGGGGGAGAGCATGGGGGGCGCGGTGGCCATGAGCGTCCTCGCCAAAACGCCGGAAGCGGCCGACGGGGCGGTGCTGGTGGCCGCGGCGGTGTGGGGCCGCTCGACCATGAATCCGCTGCAGCGTGGCGCGCTGTGGGTGGTGGCGCACAGCTTCCCGGGAATGCGGCTCTCCGGCCGCGGTCTGGGCATCACGGCCTCCGACAACCAGGCGATGCTGCGCGCGCTGAAGGATGACCCCCTGGTGCTCAAGGAGGCCCGGGCGGACACCCTGTGGGGTCTGACCAACCTGATGGACCGGGCACTCGCCGCCACGCCCATGCTGTCGGTGCCCGCCCTGGTCCTCTACGGCGAACATGACCAAATCATCCCGCGGCGCCCCACCTGCCGGATGCTCTCCGCCCTGGCTTCCTCGGCCCGCATCGCGATCTACCCCGAGGGCTACCACATGCTCACCCGCGACCTCGGCGCCAGGGTGGTGCTGGAAGACGTGGCCGCCTGGCTGGCCGACCCGGCGGCGCCCCTGCCTTCCGGGTTCGAGGCGAATGGACGGGTGTCGATTTGCGGCTGGAACGAAAGCCAAGCTGGCCATGGCCGAGCCGAGGGCTGTTCAGAAACCAGACCACGCGCGCCCGGTCATTCAGGCGGACCGTCCTCCACAAAAAATGCCGTGCAGAAACGCTTTGGGCTAAATTGACATAAACCCGTGAAGGATGCCGACAGGGAGCAGCACATTGGATCAGGCCATATCAAAACCACTAAAAACCATTGGCCTCGCCATCGGCACACTCATCGGGCTGCTGGTCCTCGTTGCGATCGCCCTGCTCCTTTTTCTGGACATCAACGCCTACAAGCCCCGGATCGAAGCGGCCGCCTCGCGCATATCGGGGATGGACGTAAAAGTTGGCGGTCGCATGGGCATGGACGTCTTCCCGACCCTGCGCCTGACAGTGGAAGACGTGCACATCCGCAACCGGGAAATGGACCTTGCCACCGCAAAGGTGGCGAGGATCGGGGTCGATATCCTCCCCCTGCTCCACAAGGAGATCCGGATCAACAGGATCGCACTTGAACACCCGATCCTGTCCATCGAGAAGAATCGCGACGGCACGTTCAACTTCGAGAAACCGGAGGAGGCCCGAGGACCATTACCCAGCCTGGACCTGGCAAAGGTCTCTTTTTCAGACGGGACGCTCCGCTACGCGGACAAGCGAACCGGAGCGAGATTCGAGGTCAGTGACTGCAACGTGGATGTGAGCCGCCTACAGCTTTCGGGCAGGGAACGCCCGGGCATCATGAAACACCTTTCCTTGGCGGCGGAACTCGTCTGCGGGGCACTACGAACCAAGGACTACGCCGCATCCGACCTGAAGGTTTCGGTTTCCGGGCAGCGCGGGGTCTTCGATCTCAAGCCGCTCACGATGCGGGTCTACGCCGGGCAAGGTTCGGGGAGCATACGGGCGGACTTTACGGGCGCTGTTCCGCTTTACCACGTCCGCTATTCCCTTTCACAGTTCCGCATCGAGGCGTTCCTCAAGCACCTGTCGCCGCAGAAATCCGCCGAAGGGTCGATGGATTTCTCCGCGAACCTGACGATGCGGGGAGAGACCGTGAACAAGCTGAGGCAGACCACGGCGGGCCAGATCTCGCTGCGTGGCAAGAACCTTATCCTCAATGGCCAAGACCTCGATCAGGCGTTCGCCCGGTTTGAGTCCAGCCAGACCTTCAACCTCGTGGACGTGGGCGCCTTCTTCTTTGCCGGGCCGGTCGGCCTGGTGGTCACCAAGGGGTACGACTTTGCGAGCATCCTGCAAGGATCGGGGGGCCGCAGCGAGATCCGGACGCTCGTCTCGGACTGGAAAGTCGAGCGTGGCGTTGCGCTGTCGCAGGACGTCGCCATGGCGACGAACGAGAACCGAGTCGCCCTCCAGGGCGGGCTCGATTTCGTCAACGAGCGGTTCGATGACGTCACTGTGGCGTTGATCGACACCAAGGGCTGCATTAAGGCGCAGCAAAAAATCCATGGCTCTTTCAAGGAACCGGTGGTGGAGAAGCCGAGTACCCTCAAGGCACTCACCGGGCCGGTGGTCAGGCTGCTCGAGAAGATAGGGCGACTCTTTCCGGGTGGAGAGTGCGAAGTGTTTTACGCCGGTTCGGTGGCGCCGCCGAAATAAAAAGAGTGCGGGTTGCGTAGCGACGACCAGTGTCGTCAGCCAGCCGCATCGGGCTCCCCCAGCCGCGCCAGGATCTGGCGGCGCGCGCCGTCGCGCAGTTGCAGGGCCGCTTGCCAGGAGTCGCCCTGCGCCGATAGCGGCGTGCCGAGGTGCACTTCGAGGACGCTGAAATGCGGCCGCCGTTCTTCGCCGCGCAACAGCGTGCGGGTGCCGGTCAGGCTGACCGGCAGCACCGGCGCGCCGGTCCGCGCGGCGAGCATGAATGCCCCCATGCGGAAAGGCAGCAGGCCAGGCTCGCGCTTGAAGGTGCCCTCGGGAAAGAACACCATCGATTCGCCGGCGCGCAGCCGTTCCTCCAACGCGCGCGTGTCCTCGGCGCCGCGCGCGCTGTCGAAGCGCTCGACGAACGCGCTGCCGAGCCGCCGCAGGGGAATGGCGGCGAGCGGCTTGTGCAGCAGTTCCTGCTTGGCCACGTAGGCAAAGCGCGGCGGCAGCACGGCGGTGAGAATCAGCGCATCGAGGAAGCTGGCATGGTTGGCCACCACGATCAGCGGAGCGTCGAGACCAGCCAGCTGCTGCGCGCCCGTCAGCCGCGGGGTCAGCCCGGTCAGCACCAGGGCCAGCCGCGCGCAGGCCCGTGCGATGCGCCGACGCAGGCCGAGGCCAGGCACCGCCGCGATCAGCAGCCAGGCCAGCGGCACGATGAGTAAATAGACCGCCCACGCCCAGACCGCCCACGCCGCATCGGCCACGCGCCCGAGCCGGCGACGGGCCTGGGCGACGGCACCGGCGCCGGCCAGGCGCAGCCACTGCTGCCAGGGCGGTCGCTGCGCGCCGAGCAGATCGCCACGCTCGTAGCGCTCGCGGCAGGCGGCGCGGCGAACCTTGCCGCTGGAGGTCTTGAGTACCGTGCGCGGCGGCGCCAGCACGATGTCGTCGGCCGGCATGCCGATGAGGTCGATGGCCAGATCATTGATTTCAACCTCGATGCGCGCACGATTCGCGACAGTGTCGTCGCGGATTTCGGCCAGCACCACCAACCGCTCGGTGCCGCTTTGCGCGTCGGTGGCCGGGAACACCGCGACACCGCCGCGGCGCACGCCGGACAGCCGGCTCACCGCTTCCTCCAGTTCCTGCGGATAGAGGTTGTGGCCGCCGCGGATGATGACGTCCTTCTCGCGCCCGGTGAGGTAGAGCTCGCCCGCCGCGAGATAGCCGAGGTCGCCGGTGTTGAGCCAGCCGTCATCGAACAGGGCCTGGTTGGCCTCCGCGTTGCGGAAGTAGCCGTGGGTCGCCGACGGCCCCTGGAACTGCACGCGCCCGAGCGTGCGTTCGGTCAGCGCGCGACCGTTTGCATCGACGATGCGGATGGCGTGGCCCGGCAGGGGCAGACCACAGGACACGATGCGCTGGGCATGAACATCCTCGGCCGCGGCGGGACGGGCGATGCCGTTCGCCGCCAACTCAGCGCGGTCGATACCGTCGATCAGCGGTCCGCGCCCGAGTGGAGGAAAGGCCAGGCCGACCGAGGACTCGGCCAGGCCGTAGACCGGGGTCATCGCGCCGGCGCGGAAACCGTGGGCACCGAAGCGCACGGTGAAGCGCTCGATCGTGGCGGGGCTGACCGGCTCGGCGCCGTTGTAGGCCAGCCGCCAGCTGCCCAGATCGAGGCCATCGAGCTCGCGGTCGTCGAGCTTGTTGACGCACAGTTCGTAGGCGAAGTTGGGCGCCGCCGAGACGCTGGCGCGGTGGTGGTGGATCGCCCACAGCCAGCGCCCGGGCCGCGCCAGAAAGGCCAGCGGCGACATCAGCACCAGCCGGAAGCCGACATACAGGCTGCCCATGCAGGCACCGATCAACCCCATGTCGTGGTACAGCGGCAGCCAGGACACGAAGGTGTCTTTGGCGCTGACGCCCGAGGCGCGCGCCATGGCATCGAGGTTGGCCAGCAGGTTGGCGTGGGAGAGCACCACCCCCTTGGGGTTGCCGGTGCTGCCCGAGGTGTATTGCAGGAAGGCCGTGTCTTCCGGGCGCGGCGGGGGCGGCAGCGGCGCCGCCGCGGCGCGCGACAGGTCCGCCACGGTCACCACCGCGCGCAGCGAGGGGCACTGCGCACGCAGCAGATGGCCGAGCGGCTTGGCGCGCGCGTCGGTGATCAGCAGCGCGGCCCCGGCATTGGCGACGATGCCGGCGATGCGGCGCATGTGGTCCTCGATCTGCGAAGGCCGCGCCGGCGGATACAGCGGCACCGGCACGCAGCCAGCGTAGAGCGCGCCATAAAAAGCGGCGAAAAATTCGCGTCCGGTGGGAAGCATAATGGCGACCCGGTCGCCAGTAATTGAGTCAGGCGCGACGCGATCGCCAGCATGATTGATCTCGCCAACCTGTAGGAGCGGCGTCCTCGCCGCGATTTTCGGTGCCACGCCACCATTAGCATTCGGCCCGGGGGCGGGCCTCCCACAATCCTTCCCGGACGTGGCCGCAAGTGGCAGGCCATGCTCGACAAGGCCCGCCGCCAGCGCCAGCGCCTCGGCCTGCAGCATGCGGTAACTGATGTCCTCGCTCTGCCCCGCCCCGTCTTCCAGCGTGATGTGCACCCGTTCGCCGTGCTGCGCGACATGCCAGTCGAGCAGCTCGACCAGAGTGGCAAGGGTTTGCGGCGGTTGTTCGGGCGCGGCCTCCTCCATCGCCACAGGCGCCGGCGCGGGCGCTTCAGCGGAGCCGGCCACCGCCATCTGGCGCAGCAGGTCGCGCGGCGTTTCGGCCTCGGCGAACGCCGCCTCGGCCAGCCCGACCCCGAGTTCGCGCTCGATGCGGGCGAGCAGTTCCACCCGCGCCAAACTGTCGAGGCCGAAATCGCGCTCCAGTTCATGATCCAGGCCGAGGCGGTCGATGCCGTGGGCGCCCGGCCGCAGCTCGCGCGAAAGGCCGCGGACAAGGTCGAGCAGTTGCGCCTCGGAGGAAATTAAATGCCTCATGCCTGCTTTATAGTGCGCTGCCGCAGGTGCAGCAGCACCCCAAGCCCCGCCAGCGCACCGACCAAAAGCCACAGGCCGAACGCCCGGGCATGGGGAGGCCAGCCGCTCATGCGTCGTCCGCGCGCTCGGCCAGCAGCAGGTCGATCACCCGCCACAGCCGCCACAGGTCGGGCAGGTCCTCGCGCCAGAAGCGCCAGGTGAACAGGTCGGAAATCCCGAGGTCGACATGCCCCAGAACGCGCCGGATCAGGAACACGCGCGCCTGCCCCGCCGGCACCGCGGTGGCAAGCGCCAGGCTCTCCGTATAGGGAATGAGATTGTCATTCAGGCCGTGCACCAGGATCAGCCGCGCCTGCAGTGGCGCGAGATCGTGCCGCGCGAGATCGAGCCGCTCGATATGCTCACGCATGCCCCGGGGCAGCCCCGCGAACAGTTCGGCAAAGCGCGCGGGATCGGCATTGAGGGCCAGTTCATACACTGCGCGTGCCTCGGCGCTCAACCCGGCGGCAAGCGGCGCCAGGTCGGCCTCGGGGTCGTCCATGCGCTGCGCCACCATGCGGTCGAACACCTCGCGATCCGCCGCCCCGTCCGCAAGGTAATCCAGGCTGGAATAGGCCAGTACCATGCGGCCGGTATCGTCCGGCGTGATGTATGCCCAGCTGCCCGCATGCTCAAACCAGCCGGTGGTGAAGAAACGCATGGCGCGCGGCAGATCGTGATAGCCGCCCAGCCCGACGACGAAGCGCACCTGCCCGCGAATGTCGTCCTCCAGCGCGGCCAGCACGGCGGGACCCACCGAATAGCTGAAGGCGAACATGCCGGCGCGCCCATCCGGCGCCAGCTCCGGCTGGCGGCCGATCCAGGTGAAGGCATCGGCGATTTCGCGCGCGTCCGAGGGCCGGATGCGCAATTGCCGGTAGCCGGTGAGGTCGGGCACCATCACCGCAAATCCGGCGCGCGCCAGGGTGGTGGCGAAGGCCACCAGGCGCGGATCGTCCTTGCCCTGCGGCACCGCACCGGGAACCGCGACGACGGCGGCGCGCGGGCAGCGCGCGGGCGCATCCCCGGCAGGCGCCGACAGCCACGCGGCGCAGCCGTCCAGCGCGGCCGGCAGGTACAGATCGGCGCGGTGCGCGCGCCCAGCCACCGTGTAGGCGAAGGTTTGCCGCAGCGGCGCGGGGGTGGTCCGCTTGAGCCGGGAATCGGCCGTGCCGGCGGCGAAATCCTGCAGCACCCGCACCGCTTCGTAATGCCGCGCCGGCGCGCATCCCGCAAGCGCGACGAGGAGCGCAACGGCCAGCGCGAGCGCCATCCGTTCCCGCACGAGAAACAAAATTCGTGTCGTCATGTGCGCAGGAATCGCTGGCATCAGGGCACCTGCTTGAGCGCCCGCCGCAAGACCTTGCCGATGGGCGACCTGGGCAGCCGCTCGCGGAATTCCACCTGCTTCGGCACTTTGTACGCAGCCAGGTTCGCCCTGCAGTGGGCAATCAGTTCGGCGGCGGTCAGCGCAGGGTTCCGCTTCACCACGAAGGCCCTGACCGCCTCGCCGCTCGTCTCGTCCGCCACCCCCACGACCCCCGCTTCGCTCACCCCCGGATGCAGCATCAGCACGTCCTCGACCTCGTTCGGATAAACCTTGAAGCCCGACACCACGACCACGTCCTTGCCGCGGTCGACGAAGCGGACCATGCCGCGCGCGTCCATCTCGCAGATGTCCCCGGTGCGCAGCCAGCCGTCCGCGCTCAAAACCCGGGCAGTTTCGTCCGCCATGTTCCAGTAGCCGCGCATCACCTGCGGCCCCTGCACGCAGAGCTCGCCCGCCTCGCCCAACGGCAGCGGATTGCCTGCATCGTCGCGGATCTCCACCCGGGTGGAGGGAATCGGCATGCCGATCGCGCCGCTGAATTCCCTGGCATCGAGCGGGTTGGCGCAGACGATGGGCGACGCCTCGGTCAGGCCGTAGCCCTCGATCAGCGGCACCCCCATCCGCTGCTGCCAGCGCTCCGCCACCGCACGCTGCACCGACATGCCGCCAGCCACCGCGAGCCTGAGCGCACCGGCGTTGGCCGGCTTCACCCGCTCGAAGCCGGGGGCGTCGAGCAGCTTGCGGTACAGGGTGTTGACGCCGGTGATGACGCTGAAGCGGGTCGTGCGCAACACCTTGACGAAGCCGGGAATATCGCGCGGGTTGGCGATCAGCACGTTGTTTCCGCCCCACTTGACGAAGGTCAGCAGGTTGGCTGTGAGCGCGAACACGTGGTAGAGCGGCAGCGGCGTGACGACGACCTCCTCGCCTTCCCTGAGGGCGCTGCCGATCCAGGCGGAGGTCTGCTCGACGTTGGCCACCAGGTTGCCGTGGGTGAGGACCGCGCCCTTGGCCACCCCGGTGGTGCCGCCGGTGTACTGCAGGAAGGCGATGTCGTCCCGCGTGACCGTAACCTCCGTCAAGCGATGGCGCGCGCCGCGTTCGAGCGCGCTGTTGAAGCCCACCGCACCCGGCAGTTGCCAGCGCGGCACCCCGCGCTTGATCCACTTGACCGCGAAGTTGACCAGGCAGCCCTTGATCGGCGGCAACAGGTCGCCCACCCGCGCGGTAATCACGTGGCGCACCGCGGTGGCCGCGACGATTTCCTGCAGCGTGCGGGCAAAATTCTCCAGCACCACGATCGCCGTCGCGCCGGAGTCAGTTAGCTGGTGCTGCAGCTCGCGCGCGGTGTAGAGCGGATTGACGTTCACCACCACCATACCGGCGCGCAGGGCGCCGAACAGCGCCACCGGATGCTGCAGCAGGTTGGGCAGCATGATCGCCACGCGCTCGCCGCGGGTGAGGCCGGCCTCATGCTGCAGCCATGCGCCGAACGCCTGCGACAGGCGGTCGAGTTCGTCGTAGCTCAGGCTGACGCCCATGCTGGTGAAGGCGGGACGCGCGCGGAACCGCTCGCAGCTCTGTTCGAGCAAATCCTTGAGCGAGACATAGCGGAGAATGTCGGCTTCTGGCGGAACACCGGGCGGATAGTGCTCGAGCCAGATGGGTTCCATGCAGAAAAATCCCGCTACTGCCCGCCCGTTCCGATCAGCAGCACGTCGCACGTTGCGGCAAAGGCCACGTCCTTGCTCACGCTTCCCAGCAGCCAGTCCTGCAAGCCGCCGCCATAGCCGTGCCGCCCCAGAACGACCAGATCGACCTGGCCGTCTTCGATGCACTGGCAGATGACTGCGGGGGGAAATCCCGGCTGGACCAGGCGCCCGGTTGGCGCGCCCTTTTCGAGCGGTGCCAGCAGGGCATCCAGCTGCTTCTCGGCATCCGCGCGCTGGCGTGCGAGCCAGTCGGTGAGGTCCACCCGGACGAACTTCGCCTTGCGCAAACGCTGCTCGACCTCGCTGCCCAGCACGTGCAGCGTTTCCACCCGCGCGCCGTCGGCGAGGCTGAAGGCATGGCCCAGCACCGCTGTCGACACCGGCGAGAAGTCCACCGCCGCCAGCACCTTGCGGTAGGGTTCATCTTCCGGCTTCTTGACGATGAGCACCGGGCACGCGGCCACCCTCAGCAGACGCGACACGGTGGACCCGAGGAACAAATCCATCAGCGTGCTCTCGCCGCGCGACCCGGCCGCCACCAGGTCGGCCGCCACCTCCTGCGCGTAGCCGGCAATTTCGGTATGCGCCCGGCCGATACGGGTGACGGGGAGGACGCGAATCCCAAACTGACCGGACAGCGCCGTCGCCATGGCCTCCACCCGGGTCTGCTCCGCTTGCTGCAACTCCTGGTCGCTATGGCCGAATTCGTCCGGGGTCAGCGTCAGGCTGGGGTAGAGATCGAGCGGACGCACCACATGCAGCAGATGCAGCTGGGCATTGTGCTGCTGGGCAATGCGCGCGGCGCGGCGCACGGCACGCTCCGAAAATTCGGAAAAATCGGTGGCGGCAACGATACAACGGATGCTGGGCATGAGGGGTTCCCGGGAAAACACGTAACACTATTATTCATAGCCCACGCGCGAGCATCCCGGGGATTGCTGAGGGGCCGCATTCGGCGCGGGCCCTGTGGGAGGGGCTTCAGCCCCGATGGCCCCGCCCCGATCGCGGGTAAACCCGCTCCCACAAAACGCCCACCGCCGTCACATGGAGAGGCGTCCTCGCCGCGATTTTCAGACGGGGCGAAACATCCCGCATTCGGGCCGGGGGCGACCCTCCCACACACCCCGCGGGCTCTGCGGGAGCCTCCGCAAACGGCAGGTCAGAGCCAGCTTTCCACTTTCTTGCGGTCCGGCACGCCGCCGGCGTGCACCACTTTGCCGTCGATCACCACGCCGGGCGTGGACATGACGCCGTAGCCGAGGATGGCCGCCATGTCGTCGACCTTTTCCAGATCGACCGCCACGCCGCGCGCCTGCGCGACTTCCTCGATGAGTTTCAGCGTGGTCTTGCAGTTGGCGCAACCGCTGCCGAGCACTTTGATGTTCTTCATGCTGCGTTCTCCTTCAGGTTTGGTTTGATCGCTTCGATGCTGGCCGAGGCGATGAAATCCTCGACCCCGCGGCCGGGCGCCCAGTGGCGGATGAACTCGCGGCTGGCGTCCTTGGGGGCGATGCGGATGTCGGCGAAGCCCGCCGCCGCGAGCATGGCCGTGAGCTCGTCGACGCTGGCCGCACCGGCCACGCAGGCGGTGTAGAGCGCGACTTCCTGCTGCATCGCCGCCGGCAGCGCAGCGGTGGTGACGATGTCGGAAATGGCCAGACGGCCGCCGGGTTTCAGCACCCGCCAGGCGTCGCGAAAGACCTGCGCCTTGTCCGGCGACAGGTTGATGACGCAGTTGGAAATAATGACGTCCACCGTGGCGTCGGCCACCGGCAGATGCTCGATCTCGCCGAGGCGGAAATCCACGTTGGCGTAGCCGCCCCTGACCGCGTTGGTGCGCGCCTTGGAAATCATGTCGGGGGTCATGTCGACGCCGATGACGGCGCCGCCCGCGCCCACCTGACGCGCCGCCAGGAAGGCGTCGAAGCCGGCGCCGCTGCCCAGATCCAGCACGGTCTCACCCGGCTTCAGCGCCGCGATGGCCTGCGGGTTGCCGCAGCCCAGCCCGAGGTTGGCGCCTTCCGGCACCGCGGCCGTCTCCTCGGCGCTGTAGCCGATGCCGCGCGACAGCAGTTCGGCGACGTCCTGGTCCGACGGCGCGCAGCAGCCAGCACTTGGCGCGCAGCAGCCACCGGATTCGGCGCGCGCCACGGCGCCGTAGGCGGCGCGTACCTGCTGGCGGATCTGGTCGTGTTCGTGGATGGTCATGATCGGGCTCCTTGAAAAATGCTTCAGCAGCAGGACTTGCCGGAGGGCGTCGGCGTGCAGCAGGCCGCGCCCGACTCCACCACGGCGATCTTTGCAAACGGGTCGGCGGGTTTGGCGCTGGCGGCGTAGGCTTCGTCGAAGCTGGTATCGAGGCTTTGCGCGGCCTCGTCGCGAATGTGCCGGGCGATTTCAATCACCGCGTCGATCTGCTCGCGGGACACGCCGTAGCCCTTCAGCCGGTCGACCTGGCACAGGCCCTGTTTGGGATGGTTGGCGGCAATGTTGGCCGCCAGCGAGACCAGGGCGACAATGGATGGATGCAGTTCGGTACTCATGCGATGACACTCCTCAACGCGTTGAACAGGACGCCGACCAGCACGAAGGCGGTGGCGAGATAAGCGGCGAAGATGCCGAGCAGCGGCCATTTGACAACCTTGCGCAGGATCAGCATCTCCGGCAGCGACAGCGCGATCACCGCCATCATGAAGGCCAGCACGGTGCCGAGCGGAACGCCCTTGCCGAGCAGCGCCTCCGCCACCGGGATGATGCCGACCGCATCGGAATACATCGGCACGCCGACCAGCACGGCGACGATCACCGACAGCACGCTGCCGTCACCGGCGATTTTTGCCACGAAATCCGCCGGCACATAGCCGTGGATGAAGGCGCCGATGCCGACGCCCACAATCACGTATTTCCAGATGCGGCCGACGATCTGCCGCACCTCGTTCCAGGCGTAATCGTGGCGGGCGCGCAGGCCGGTGTCCTGTTCTTCCTGCAACGCTGCCTCGCCCATGTGGATTTTCCAGACGTAATCCTCGACCCACCGTTCCAGCTTGAAGGCCTGCAGTACGTAGCCGCCGACGAAGGCGATGGTGAGGCCGGTGAACACGTAGATCAGCGTCATCTGCCAGCCGATGACGCCGGCCAGCACCACCACCGCGACCTGGTTGACCATCGGGCTTGCGATCAAAAACGACAGCGTCACGCCGAGCGGGATGCCGGCCTCGACGAAGCCGATGAACAGCGGAATCGACGAGCACGAGCAGAACGGCGTCACCGCGCCCAGGCCCACCGCCATCAGTCGCGCGCCCGGACCGGAGCGGCCGCGCATCATCGCCCGCACCTTCTCCGGGGTGAGCAGGGCGCGCAACCAGCCCATCAGGTAGATCACCGAGGTCAGCAGCACCAGGATCTTCGCCACGTCCATGACGAAGAAGTGCAGCGCCGCCCCCAGCGGCGTGTCCTGCAGGCCCAGCCATTGGTAGGCGACCAGATTGCCCAATGCGTCAAACATTCGATCCGCTCCGGCGATGGCGCGGCTTACAGCGCAAATTCTTCGTCATACGGCGCGTCGCCCTGCACCACCGGCAAGGTGAAGGCGCGGTCCCAGACGCCCCAGCCGCCGTCCAGCACGCGCACGTCCTTGTAGCCCAGCGATTTCATCTGCAGCCAGCCGAGGCTCATGCGGAAACCGTCGTGGCAATACACGTACACGGTCTTGTCCTTGGGCACATCCTTGTAGAACGCAGCCAACGCTTCCTCGCTGAACCACTTCTGGCTGTTGCCGTCGGTGGCATCCAGGCTCACCACATTGAGCGCGCCGGGAATATGGCCGCCCTGCACCGCATGGCGGACGACCTTGCCCGTGTACATGTCCGCGGGGCGCGCATCGACCAGCACCACGTTCGGATCGCGCCGCGACAGCACATCCTCGTAGACCTGCTGCCACTCGACAAACATGCTGGCGTCGGCGGGCTTGAGCGTGACCTTTCCGGGTTTGACCTTCGGCACTTCGCGGGTCAGTTCGTTGAAGCCCATCCACTCCTGCGTGCCGCCGTCGAGAATCTTGACCCGACTCATGTCGAAGCCGTAAAGCGCCAGCAGGTAGACCACGCGGGCAGTCAGCGCCGAGCGCGAATCGTCATACAGAACGATGGTGGAGTCATTGTTCACCCCCCACTTGCGCAGCGTCGCCTGGAACGTATCCCTGTCCGGAAACAGCATGATGGAGCGCCCGTTGTTGTCGCCCAGATCCTTGAAGCGCTGCACCTGGACTGCACCGGGGATATGCCCGACCGTGTGGTAGCGATGCGGGTGATAGCGCACTTCCAGCACCACCAGTTTGGGGTTCTTCATCTCGGCGGCAAGCCAGTCGGCATCCACCATGAAAGCGCGGTCGGCAAACGCCGGCGCGGACAGGACCGCCAGCCAGACAAGAACGGCACGAAACAGATTCGACATCGGTATTCTCCAGGTTATCCAGATTTCAATTGTGCGCGGGTAATGCGCCCTTCTCGTACCAGCCCTTGCTGCGGTTGACGATCTTCACCACCAGCAACATCACCGGCACCTCGATCAGTACGCCGACCACGGTGGCGAGCGCGGCGCCCGACTGGAAGCCGAACAGCGCGATCGCCGCCGCCACCGCCAGCTCGAAGAAATTGGACGCGCCGATCAGCGCCGACGGGCCGGCCACGCTGTGCTTCTCGCCCACCGTGCGGTTGAGCCAGTAGGCGAGGCCCGAGTTGAAGAACACCTGGATCAGGATCGGCACGGCCAATAGCGCAATGATTAGCGGCTGCGCGATGATCTGCTCGCCCTGGAAGGCGAACAGCAGCACCAGCGTCGCCAGCAGCGCGAGGATGGAAGCGTGGCCGATCTGCGCCATCGTCGCGTCGAACGCGGCCTCGCCGCGTTTGAGCAACAGCGTGCGCCAGACCTGCGCCAGGATCACCGGGATGACGATGTACAGCACCACCGAGGTGAACAGCGTGTCCCACGGCACCACGATCGCCGACAACCCGAGCAGCAGGCCGACGATGGGTGCGAAGGCGAAAATCATGATCGTGTCGTTCAACGCCACCTGCGACAGCGTGAAATACGGGTCGCCACCAGTGAGGCGGCTCCATACGAACACCATCGCGGTGCAGGGCGCGGCGGCCAGCAGAATCAGCCCGGCGACGTAGCTGTCGAGCTGTTCGGCCGGCAGATAAGGCGCGAACCAGTGGCGGATGAAAAGCCACGCCAGCAGCGCCATCGAAAACGGCTTCACCGCCCAGTTGACGAACAGGGTGACGCCGATTCCCTTCCAGTGCGACTTCACCTGATGCAGCGCGGAAAAGTCGATCTTCATCAGCATGGGGATGATCATCACCCAGATCAGCAGACCGACCGGAATATTCACCTGCGCGACTTCCATCCGCCCCAGCGCCTGGAACGGTGCAGGAAACAGCTGGCCCAGCAGCACGCCGGCGACGATGCATAGCGCCACCCACAGGGTGAGCCAGCGCTCGAACAAATTCATCGGCGCGCCGGCGACATTTTTCGCAGCGATCTCGCATTGCGCGCTCACGGTTTCACCTTTTCCCGACTCAGGCGGCGGCCTTGAGGCCGAGCTTGTCGCGCACCGCGGCCACCAGGCGGGTACGGATGTCGTCGCGCACCGCGATAAAGCTCTCCAGCGGCTCGCCGTGCGGGTCGTGGAACGGCAGGTGGATGGCCGGGATCGGGCGCGGGAAGATGGGGCAGGCCTCTTTCGCGTTGTCGCATACCGTAACCACCAGGTCGATGTCCTCGTTCATCACCGCGTCGATGTCCTTCGGGTGCAGGCCGTCGGTATTCAGGCCTGCGTCCTTCAGCGCCGCGATCGCGCCGTCGGCTACCTTCGGCTGCGGCCGGATGCCGGCGGACAGCGCGCGTACCCGACCGGCGAGGTCGTGATTCAGCAGCACCTCGGCCATTTGCGAGCGACAGGAATTGCCGGTGCACAGCACCAGCACGGTGTAGGTTTTTTCAGCCACGATGGGTCCTTGAATACGTGTGAATGGATAAAAGGGAGAACTTTTTTACGATGCGCCCCAGGAACGCTGTCAAGCGTACGGGAGCTTCCAGGCGTTTCATGTCGACGCCTTCGAGGGAGAACAGGCCGGCGAACAGACCGGCGAGCAGGGATTGCCGCCGCAGCAGTTTTCGGTGAGGAAGGCGAGCAGATTATTCATCGCCTCGAACTCCGCACGGTAGATGACAAAGCGCCCCGCCTGCTGCGACGAAGCCAGGCCGGCGTGAGACAGCTCTTTCAGATGGAAGGACAGCGAAGACGGCGGAATGCCGGTCAGCTCGCTGATTTTCCCCGCTGCCAGACCGGTCGGGCCGGCCTGGACCAGCGCACGGAAGACCGCCAGGCGGGAATCCTGGGCAAGGGCAGCAAGGGCGGTGACGGCAGCTTTCGTTTCCATATTTCAATGATAATTGAACTATTGGATTCGAAGCAAATGAAATCTTGATGGATTCGGGGAATTCAATTTCGGGCCGGGGGCGGCCCTCCTACCAACCACACGGGCCCTGCAGGAGCGGCGCCCTCGCCGCGATTTCGCACCCTCGAACACGCCACGGCATTGGGCCGGAGGCGGCCCTGCTACAAACCCCGCTCTCCGCTCTCCGCTGCCGCCAGCATCTGCTTCGCCACTGCCTCGGCCACCCTGATGCCATCCACCCCCGCCGACAGAATCCCGCCTGCGTAGCCCGCACCCTCGCCCGCCGGATACAGACCCTTGACGTTCACGCTCTGGCAATCGTCGTCGCGGGTGATGCGCAGCGGCGACGAGGTGCGCGTCTCGACGCCGGTCAGCACCGCGTCCTTCATCGCAAAGCCCTTGATCTGTCGGTCGAACGCGGGCAGCGCCTCGCGGATCGCCTCGATGGCATAGTCCGGCAGGCAGGATGCGAGGTCGGTGAGATGCACGCCGGGCTGGTACGAGGGTTCGACGCTGCCGAGCCGGGTGGACGGCTTGCCCTCGATAAAATCACCGACCAGTTGGGCCGGCGCGTCGTAATTGCCGCCGCCGAGTTCGAACGCGCGCGCTTCCAGGCGGCGCTGCAACGCGATGCCGGCGAGCGGATCGTCGCCGGGGAAATCCGCGGGCGTAATGCCCACCACGATGCCGGCGTTGGCGTTGCGCTCGTTGCGCGAATACTGGCTCATGCCGTTGGTCACCACGCACCCCGGCTCGGAGGCGGCCGCGACCACCGTGCCGCCGGGACACATGCAGAAGCTGTAGACCGTGCGGCCGTTCTTCGCATGGTGCACCAGCTTGTAGTCCGCCGCGCCCAGCTGCGGGTTGCCGGCGCTCGGCCCCAGCCGTGCCCGGTCGATCAGCGACTGCGGATGCTCGATGCGGAAGCCGACGGAAAACGGTTTCGCTTCCATATACACACCGCGCGCGTGCAGCATCTCGAAAGTGTCGCGCGCGCTGTGGCCGAGCGCGAGGATGACGTGCCGGCTCTTCAATGTTTCGCCACTGGCCAGTGTCACCCCACCCATCCGTTTGCCAACAGGCCCGTCCTCGATCAGCACATCGGTGACGCGCTGCCCGAAGCGGATCTCGCCGCCCAGCGACTCGATCTCGTGGCGCATCGCCTCGACCATGCCGACCAGGCGGAAGGTGCCGATATGCGGTTTCGACACGTACAAAATCTCCTCCGGCGCGCCGGCTTTCACGAACTCGATCAGCACCTTGCGGCCCAGATGCCTGGGGTCCTTGATCTGGCTGTAAAGCTTGCCGTCGGAAAACGTGCCCGCCCCGCCCTCGCCGAACTGCACGTTGGATTCCGGGTTGAGCACATGTTTGCGCCACAGCCCCCAGGTGTCCTGGGTGCGTTCGCGTACCGCCTTGCCGCGCTCCAGCACGATGGGTTTGAAGCCCATCTGCGCGAGCACCAGCGCGGCGAAGATCCCGCAGGGGCCGAAGCCGACGACGATGGGGCGCTCGATCAGATTCTCCGGCGCGCGGCCGACGAACTGGTAGGCCATGTCCGGCGTCGGCGAGAGGTGGCGGTCGTTGCGAAATTTCTTCAGCAGCGCCGCCTCGTTCCTGACCTCGACGTCGACCGCGTAGACCATCAGCAGCGCGTGCTTTTTGCGCGCATCGTAGCTGCGCTTGAAAATGCTGAAGCCGACGAGGTCGTCGTCGGCCAGTCCCAGGCGCTGCAGGATCGCCGCGCGCAGGGCCTCGGGCGGATGGTCGAGCGGGAGTTTGAGTTCAGTCAGTCGCAGCATATGGGCTAGTTAAGACGCTTCGTCATCACGAGGTTCGCAGAGCCGTGGCGATCCAGCGCCTGTGATACAGCATGCTTTCTGGATTGCTTCCCACCACGGCCTTCGGCCTCGTGGCTAAAGGCAACAGCGCTCGCAATGGCGGAAGACCATCATTCATTGGTGTTCAGGTAATTCAGCGCGCCCCGCCCCGCCGCGCGGCCGCTGGCGAAGCAGGCCGTCAGCAGGTAGCCACCGGTGGGCGCTTCCCAGTCGAGCATTTCACCGGCGCAAAACACGCCGGGCAGGTCGCGCAGCATCAGGTTTTCGTCCAGCGCCTCGAAGCGCACACCGCCGGCGCTGCTGATCGCCTCGTCGAGCGGCCGCGGGGCGACGAGCGTGAGCGGCAGCGATTTTATCGCGCTGGCGAGCTTCAGCGGATCGTTCAATTGATCGGGTGACAGGATTTCGCGCAGCAACGCCATTTTCGCTCCCCGGATGCCGGCGCGGCTTTGCAGGTGGCTGGAGAGCGAACGCGCGCCGCGCGGATGGGCGACTTCGGCAATGACCCGCTCCAGGGTCTTGTCGGGCGCCAGGTCGAGTTGCAGCGTCACCGCCCCCTGCGCCGCAATGGTGTCGCGCAGCGGCGCCGACAGCGCATACACCAGGCTGCCCTCGATGCCGCTGTCGGACAGCATCAGCTCGCCACGGCGCGCGTGCGAATTTCCAACGGCATCGGTGAAGCGCAACGCCACGGTTTTCAGCGGCTGCCCTGCAAAACGGCTCTTCAGATGCTCGCTCCAGCCGCCCGCCACGTCGAAGCCGCAGTTCGACGGCAGCAAAGGCACGACTTCGACCCCGCGCTGCGCCAGCAGCGGCACCCACGCGCCGTCCGACCCCAGCTTCGCCCAGCTGCCGCCGCCGAGCGCCAGCACCGCCGCGCAGGCCTTCACCGCCAGTTCGCCGCCGGGCGCATATGACTCCACACCGGCTCGCAGTGGATCGGAGTCCCCTTGTGAGGCAGCAAAACGCAGCGCGCCGTCCTCGCACCACCCCAGCCAACGATGCCGCACGTGAAACCGCACCCCGGCTTCGCGCAGCCGCTGCAGCCACGCGCGCAGCAGCGGCGCCGCCTTCATGTCCTTAAGAAACACCCGACCCGACGAACCGACGAAAGTCTCGACCCCCAGCCCGTAAGCCCATTCGCGTAGCGCCTCCGGGGAGAAGGCTTCGAGCAGCGGCTTGACGGTTTCGACGCGCGCACCGTATCGCGACAGAAAAATATCGAATGGCTCGGAATGGGTGATGTTCATGCCGCCCACGCCGGCCAGCAGGAACTTGCGCCCCGGCGACGGCATGGCGTCATAAAGATCAACCTGAACACCGCCCTGCGCCAGCACCTCGGCAGCCATCAGGCCCGCCGGGCCGCCTCCGATTACAGCAACCGTACGCATGGGCAAGGAGAAGGAATGGGGCAGCGCAAAATATGTCTACACTCACGCACCGGCGTCATCGCCGCAATTTTCGGGTGCAAACACCATGACATCGGGCCGGGGGAGCCCCTCCCACAGTGCTCTGCGCTCTGCCCCCTTCAACCAACCAAAAACTCATCCTTCGTCCGCCCCTTGGCCAACGCATCCGCCAGCCACCTGGGCGCACGACCGCGGCCCGACCACGACTCGCCGGTGGCCGGATTGCGGTACTTGGCTGCTACCGCCCCACGCGCCTTGGCCTTTTTCGTCCCGCCCAGGTCAGCCAGGGTGATTCCAAATTCTTTCATCCTCGCCTGAATCTCCGCCACCACCGCGGCGATTTCAGCGCGACGCGCTGCCTCGGCCTGTTGCAACAATGCTTCCGCCTGGGCCTTCAATTCCTTGTATGTCGCCATCATATTTCTCCTGTCAAGTGAATAAATCAACATCCGCAATAGTCCAGATTAATCTGAACACACCATAAAAATCCATCACCCCGGCAAAGGCCAGGATAAAAAACCACGAAGCCATTGAAGATAAGAAGATAAGGGAAAGCATCCGCCGACCCCTCGTCGGGTCACTGGATCTTTGGCTGCCTTGGAATCAAACAATCCAGCTTTACGTTCAAGAAGCACCAAGTTTCGAACCAAGGCAACGATTATGTGCCAAGTTCCGGAGGGAAGGTCAATGCCGATACGTAGGCCTTTGGCCTACCCATGTTTTCTCGGTGCCAAAGAAAACCACCTCTTGCGCAGCACCATCATACTCAATGTTATTAAAGCAAATGTAATCAATCAACGATCGCTGATTCATCGCTTCAGCACCGGCCCCGCAAAGTATTCACCAATATTGAAAGCATATCGGCAATTGTCCCGCCGTTTCCGGCGGCGGCAATGGCACGTTAATGCTTTCGGTCACGGCCGTCACGTTCTGCGGCGCCACAAGTTGTCCATCCGATCAGGCACAAATACGGATACGCCCAATATTTTGCTTGTCGTCGATCGATAGCGAGACATCAAGTTATTTAAATAATCTGGGCTTGTTTTCCGATAACCCGCGAAAAATGCCGAAGACCTAAGGACGCGCTGAACAAATCAGCAATTGACCGATGACGAGTCCATTCAACCGAGGGTTTCCGAAGAGAGCGGCAATTCGTGGGCTGATCCGCTCGCCGAGCGTGTCAGAAATGCGCCATTGCACGCTTGGGCGACGGTTTCCACCCGCTTTTGCCATCTCAGGACGCACCTCGGGCTTCAAGGGCAAACAATCGCCGCTTGGCAATCAGCAAATTCGCCAAG